>Ga0256837_1000346_pt1 | contig 40954 bp, 53 predicted proteins | sample 4562384metaG_FD_185976 | JGI IMG/M metagenome (GOLD analysis project Ga0256837, IMG submission 185976) | Hydrothermal vent microbial communities from Guaymas Basin, Mexico - 4561-384 | ecosystem: Environmental > Aquatic > Marine > Hydrothermal vents | place: Mexico: Guaymas Basin | collected... | reverse complement strand
TAGGTTCTGTAGCAGTTGAACTTTCCATGCTCTGAGGAGCTTTGCCTTGTAACTCAGCATCTTTTGCTTTTAATTTCTTAAGTACATCATTTGGAGCTGCTTGAACATAAATATCCCAAGCATAATATCTTGTTTTCTTACCTTTTTTGTTTAAGTCACCAGGTCTGTTTGTGTTCTCAAGACGAGCAAGCTGTCCAATATTCCAGTTTTCATCTTCAATCTCACCTTGAAGGATTGACTTAGGAATAAAACTAACTGCTTCTGCAGTATCCACAAGTTCATCCATTGATGAAGCATTTAAGTTTACAAGAAGCCCATTACATACCATGAACTCACCATCATCACCATCAATCATAGGTGTTTCTACTAAGTAAAAACCAATACTATCACCTTTGCTAGGTGTTAACTCTTCCAACTTGTGTTGTGTGTACTCACTACTGTCAACTTTTTTCTCTTCAAACATTGCCATAAAATATCCCTTGTATAGCTAGCTATGGTACCTCCATAGCAAAATCTGTGGGTTACCTGCCCATCAGGTGTGCTCCAAATAGCACTAGAGAACCTTTTACTCTCTAGTACCATCCTTTGTTATAACACAATTATAACATCATTATAATTAAAAACACCTTAAATGAAACTTAAAATTTTCTTAAACCAATGTGTGATATAAGGCATTTTATATCAAACCCATATAATGGATATAGGTATGAAATAATAATGCCTTGTACCCACAAGAGTGTTATATATACAAGGTATTTTTACACCTTGAAATTGCAACATACATTAGCCTAGCATAAGTCTTGTAGTTGCCTTTAAAGATACTTTTCTGAATATCCTCCTTGTCTACAAATACTGTAGAATACTCACTACCTTGAGACTTATGTACAGTAGAAGCAAAATTGTAGTCCATTACAAATGCCCTGCCTAGTGCATAGACATGACTAAACTTAGATCTATTTTTTATAGCAGCTTCTCCTGCTTTCTTGTTTATTTTTGCTGCTTCTCCAATACCTACTATGACTGGAATAACCCTACCCTCAGCTAATATAAACTTTATATCCTTATGAAGTAATGCTCTTAAGGCTTGCTCCAGAAACTTCTTGTTTATCTGCTTGTTTTGCAACACTAAGGTATCACTCTCATAAAGCCTTAGTAACTCCTGGTAGTTTAGGTCTACAAAACCCTCCATGATTACTGTACCCTGGTTACCTAACTGTACTTCCTGTCCAACATAGCTAGTTATACCTAGGTGTTTAGCAATTTTCTTGTTCCACTTTCCTACTGCCTCATTTGTATAAGCTAGTAGTTTATCTCCTTTTCTAAAATGCTTAATATCTAAAGGCTTTACATTTTTAGAGTAGGGTGTACTTAAATTATCTGTATTTACACCTCTTAAATAGTCTACAAACTGAGTATATAAGTTAACTATATCTGGAGACTCACTCCTATACTGAGTAGTCAGGTTTGTAGTTGTAGCTTTATCAGTCATTAACTGTCTACCTTTAACGGGTAAAAGTTGGTAGGGGTCAAGGAATAGGTGCATGGTTATTTCTATGTCATTTTCTTCCTCTACTACCTCAAGTTTAGCTACTAACTCTAAGAAATGCTCCTCATTTATCATACCAGCCTCATCAATAACTATATCTGTATAACCCTCTATAGGTTTATCAAGGTTAAATATAGTACTTATGTTACCAATATGTTTAGCCTCCTCATTAATTCTAGGTATTAAGCCCATTAGTGAGTGGATTGTTTTAAGTTCTATCTCTCCATCATACTCTTTAGCTAATCTAGCTAATGCTTTATGGGTAGGACCTATAACTACTGTTGTCTGTTGAGGTAATGTTGGCAGAAGTTCAAGCAGTTTAGTGCTTTTACCTGTACCAGCATAACCAGTTGTATAATATATAGTCATGACTAAACCCTTACATCAAGCTCAACTACTATATTGGCTTTACTAGCATTTCTGTCTAGCAGTGCCCTAATTTGCTCTCTGAGCCTCTTTACTTCCTTCAAGTGTTCTTCTATGGAAACCTTCATGGTATCCCTCTGCTCAAGCAACCTTTTAAACTCAACTGCATTTACTGTAACAGTCCACTCTTTACTAAGTGTTAAGCTTCTAAACTTTTCCTGTGTCATTGTCTATCCTTTCATTAACTAGGTCTCTGCTTGTGTTAAATAGCTTCTCTAAATCACCCTCGAATGTTTCTGCTACAACTAGGGAGTGACCCCTAGTTTTTCTATTATAAGTGTGAGTACCTATTGGTTTGTTGTCTTTCACTAGTGCATATTTCAAGAACCTTTTTGTTCTTACTTTAAGTAGTAATCTCATTTGTTTGCCTCCTGTGGTAGTTTTTCTAACTTTTTGTGGTCCCTCCATGGAAGTCCATTCTCATCTAGAAGGCCTTCAGCCAACAACTCATCTTTAGTAACTATTATGTCTTGCTTCATCTGGTTTATGCCATTACCAACTATACAAGGCTTAAGCACCTTCTCATTATGACTTAGTGCTTTAACTACATCACTTGGGTCTATGTTCTCAATCTCATCAAGTACACCAGGTATCTCAGGTGTGAAACCTCCTTTAGCATTCCATACCCTAATTCTGTATGGAGTACCATGACTAGCTTTCCCAAGCTTAACCACACAATCACTAAGTGTGTTGTTCTTAAGAAACTTTCTAAGCTGGTTATAGTTAAGTCTATCTGTTGTCATACCTACTGCCATGCTTAGTCTTTTAAGTACACTTATACCATCTTCCATAAACTGGTAGTAGTGATTGTCCACTTCCTTCCATCTCTCATTATGTCCATAGTCCTTAGGTGAAATGTTACTAACCTCTTTAGCTAAGTAGTATGCAAAGTCCAATAACTCTCTTTTTATAGCTGCTTTGATGTCTGGGTCTTCCATGCCTAGTGCAATTCTTAGAGGTGTTTCTGCATAACCAACTACAAGTCTCCTCTCTCCTACTGTCTCAGTTGCAGGTACCACTACCTTATTCATAGTTATAAAAGGTGTAACCTCCTGGTGAACATCCTTACCCTTTGTTACTGAAGCATACATATGTCTAATACCCTCATGGTATTCTGCTCCAAACTTGTTTAGTGTTTGAACTACTGGTTTAAGTAGTGCTGTACCTACAAGGTGGTGTATCTCATCAACTAGTAGTATATCCAAGTTAACTAAGAAGTCATTATACTTCTCCGTAAGTATATCTCCACTAGTTTTGAGATATCTTTGTGAGGAGAATAGAGGCTTCAATAGTCCTTCTACCAACCCTGTCTTAAAACTATGTGGTGGACCCATTAGTGCAAATATCAGTGGCGACGGCTCATGAGTCATCAATTTCCTTCTTATGAAAGGCAGGAATAGCTCATGTGTTTTATCATAACCCATCTGACTTTCTATAGCACGGAGTATAGTTAGTGGTGGCTTATACCTATGACCTAGTTGTTGTGCCGTCTCCTCAGGTGAGTAGAACATTTCCTGAACTGTTGTCCTCCTATAGACATTGAAGCTATCCCTCCTAGACACACTATCTTTCTCTGGACTTATTAGTCCAAAGTCCTTATCTGGTCTTTCTAGTAGGTCCACTAACCTAGCTTTACTTTGTATTAGTCTTAGTTTCTTAGCTGTTAGTGTTACCTCTCCAGCTAACTCCTCTATCATATCTGAGACAGTTTTAAACAACCTAACCTCTCCCGTCTCCACATTGTGCAACATGTGTGGGTTAGGTGATGTAGACCTAGTTATCCTATATATATCTATAATCTGTCCATGTACTGTTTGCACTGATGATGTCATATCCTCCCACCTTTCATTATAATTATAAGGACTCTTTGTGTCTGGGTCCAATATTTCATTTTTTAAGTCTACACTATTTTTACTATGAGGTAATAGAGAGTTTATAGTCTCTATCACATACTTGTGAGTAGCTATATCCACTCCTGAGTCATTTTTTAAGCTGCCACTAAGTCTTAGCAACAAGTCGTTTGGTGTTGCATTGTAATACTTAGGGTGGTAGGGATAACCCTCCTCCTGTGGTGCCTGCCTAAAGTTGCTTTTTAGGTCTGCCTTAGCCCGTTTAGCTATGAATGAAGCTATAACTACCTCTTGCTGTTCTGGAGTCATAAGTATAAACTCCTTAAACATATACCCCAGGTTGCTTTTCTGTGCAGTATGCTCAGGTAGTAGTGTTCCACTCTCCTGTGCTACACTAAGGTGTGCAGGCCTTGTGTCTTTAAATAGTGCCATTACAGCTAACTGGAGTATTTGTGGTACTGGCCTTATAGTGTCCTCTTTATAGTCTGGGTCGTCTGTTTCAGCTAAGTAAATATGTTCTTTAGTTAAGTTTCCTTTGTTACCTATGAAAAGCACTCTTGTGCTGGAAAAGAGTACATCTAACTCATCACCTATCCCACCTTTGTGAATTGCTAATACATAATCAGTTAGCATAGAGTCAGTGTAATGGTATAATAGGTGATAGCCTTCCTTCCCTACACTTTTACTAATAACTAAGGGTTTTTGGTGTTCTGGTAAAGCATTAACTATGGGCATTATTACATCACTCTTATGCTTACAGTCAATGTCTATAGTTAGTAAAGGTGGGTCACATAATCCATGGACTATTGCTACTGTTTTATCTTCAATAGCTATGAGTTCCTTGAATGTGCTTGTGGTGAGTAGCTTCTTAGTGTTGTTTACCCATCTTTGTTCTGTTTTCTTGTCCTGTGAACCATCTTCTAAGAGTTTGTCTGTTGGTTTCAATCCATTAAGTTTTAGTTGGTCATTACTATAGATTTGATTAGCTCTTACTAGTCTTTTTGGTAATGTTGCATATTTAAGTACCATTGTTTCTCCTTATTCTAGGTTTATTTGGTGTTAGCTAGTTGTTTATGTGTTGCACATTGACATTATATTGTCTCCAAGGTTAATATGAGGTTTTTGAAAGTTTAAATTTTTCTTAAATTTTTGGTTTAAGGTTTAACTAAGTTATGATATAACAATTCTTTGAGGAAGGTGAATTTAAGATTATTTTAAATTTACTTTAAGTTCAACTTCAGTTTCAAAGTAAGAATAGGTTAAGGTTTCAGGATAATATTTTTTGATAACCATTATCAATGGTTTTTACATAACAAAATCTTATAATTACCCCTTTGAAACCACCTAAAATGGGGGTTTCATTGTTTAATATATTAAAATAAAAGAATTCTATATATATGACATTTGACCACACATTTATTACACAATAAATATTTCAAATTTTCATAATACATTTTATTATTATTTATATATATATTTATTTATTATATAATAATATATAAAAGTAATAATAAGAGTAAAGGGTATAAAGTATGGAAGTAAACACCTCATAACCCAATAGCTAAACCTTCTACCTCAATAGCAAACTTCCTACCTATCCCTAGTCTACTTCATAAACCAATAGCAATTCCAACCAGTGCCTCAATAGCAAAGAGTAGCTCATGCAACACACTAGCATACCTCACTTTACCATTGTATAAAAACCATATAGTTAATAGGTTAATAATTATGAGGACCACTAGCATCTATTAACACTCACACTAGCAAATACCTCATCTGTTACATCAAAGTAACCCATGATGTCCACAACCTTAACATCTATAGCAAACTCAACCTTAGCTACCTTGCTATTAATATACCTAGTTAGGTAAAGGTGACCATTAGTTAAAACTATGTTAGTTTTTGATACTGCCTCAACTTCCTTCCTATCAAAGTATGCTACTGAGTCCTCAACAACCCTAGTTTCCATAGTTTTAGCAATTCTTTCATTTTCCTTAATTTGCTGTTGTACCATTTTGTTTACATCAATATTATTATACATGTTAATACCTCATTATATTAATTTTGTCTGGGTAAATACCCATAAATATTCACTGAATGAACATTTATGTATATTCATTTTAAAACCTCATATACCTCAACTATATGTCATTAATAGTGTCTTAAGGTTTATTATAACACCATTATATTTTGCAGACATAAAAAAAGCATAACCAGCATGTAGCTAGTTATGCAGGTTACTACTCAGCTTCTGGTCCAGTAGGTTTAACTGGATTTACTTTAACTTTAAGGTGTTTTGCTAGTGCCTCAATAGACTCAAAACCACCTTGCTTCATTTCATCAGTAACTGGAACAGGTTGTAAACGATACTCTTTAGCTGCAAGTAGTTTCTCATCATACTCAGTAAATTTAGCAACTTTCTCTTGAATATCTGTAAGGTCACGGGCCTCATCTAGTAAAGATTGAGCATCCTTTTCCATCTTCTTGCTTTCTGCATAGATTTTACCTTTAGCACTATCCGCTAGTTTAATGCAAGATGTACCTTTGCTAAATGCTTCATTTGGGAACCATAAACCAGTTACAGAACATTTACGACCTAATTGGTTACCATCAACATCTTTTAGGATAGTTACTTCTCTTGGAGTAGTTGCTGTTGCACCATCTTTTTTAATACAGAATTTAGTGATGAACTCTTCTAACTTGTCCTCTTTCATTCTACCATGTGTTTTAACAAACTCCAATGCTTCTACCATTGTTTTCTTAATCTCTTGTGCCATCTCTGACTCCTTTGTTTAATTATTTATGATGTAATTATATCATAAAAGTCTTAACTGAACCTTTAGTTAAGTGTGGGATGTTGTCCATCAACTTTTGCTTATCATCCTTTGTGATGTTATAATTGTATTATAATATACCTTAAATGTAGTTTAATTAGTATGTGAATTGTCTAAGGTATTTGGGTTGCTATTATATAATGTATTAGAGGATAGTAGATCTTTGCTTAGAGATACCTGAAATATAGTTGAGATTTAGGTGAAATATTATAGTTAACTTTGTTTCTTTTGCTTTATAAAGCTTAAATATTTTGGTTAATAGTTTTACTTAAGATGAAATTTAGCTAGACACCCCCCGAACCTGGGTGGGGGGGAAGGTGCATATAAATGGAACCCTTTAAAATATTTACTAGGAGCCATTTTCCTTATTATATCACCATTATAATACCTCATAACAAACTTTAAACCAAATAAACCTACTAAAATCCCAGTTTAAGCTATTTTTAAGGAAGAACTCATTATAATACATAAAAAGGACACTATATGATAGCCCACTTGAAAGACACAGCTGATAGACAAGACATAATTGAGAACTTAAACCTTTTCAAGATCCATGCCCTTAACCTTTTGACTGATGCTATATCCAATGGTAACGCTCAACACCTTGAGCCTAATGAACTAAAAACCTTAGTTACTACAGGATTATCCCTTGAAGCTTCTCTTGATAGAAACCTTTTAGTTGATGAGGAAGATGAACCACTTATTGAACTAATAGAGAAGTATAGAAAAGACATGGAAGGTGATAATCTGTACACACTTCCACCAAAGTATATAGATGCTTAAGCAACTTGCAGTATTTCTAGCTAATAAGCATTGGAGGCTTGATAACTTATACACAATAGTTGATAAAGAAGACAATGTGGGTATACTTAAAATGAACTATGCTCAAACAGTTCTATTTAAGGTTAAGCATCCTAAGACTATAACACTGAAGTCTAGACAGCAGGGGATTTCTACATACAAAGTAGCAGAGGGTTTGGACCGCTGTATATTTGAGGCTAACTCACAGAATGGTATCCAGAGTTATGGTCTGAGTGAGTCAAAGAAACTATATGCTAAGGCACTATTTATGTGGGAGCACTTTGACCCTACAATAAAAAAGTCCTTAGGTATAAAGTTAGTTGTAGCTAATAGTGAGGGTTTTAAGTTTAATAATGGTTCAACACTTAAGATAGGTAACTTCCGTGGTGATACATTGTCTAGTTTACATGTATCAGAGTTAGCTAAAATAGCTAAAAAGTTTCCAGAAAAGGCTGAGGAGTTAAACACTGGTGCATTTGAGGCAGTAAGTACTAACTCCTCAATAAGTATAGAGTCAACAGCAGAAGGTAAGGGAGGTTTGTTCTATGAAATGTGGCAGAGAGCAGAGTTAAGACTAAAACTTGTAGGTGAGGAAGGTCTTACACCACTAGACTTTTATCCTATTTTCCTTAGTTGGACAGATGACCCTGACTGTAGTATGGCAGAGTACTATGAAGCTACTAAAGAGGATAGGCTGTACTTTACTAAAGTAGAGAAAGACCTAGATATAGTTCTAACCCAAGAGCAAAAGAACTGGGCAGCAGCAAAAAGATCCAGATTAGGTGGTAAGTTTGACCAGGAGTATCCATACAGTCCTAAGGCAGCATTTGATGTACCAGTAGAGGGTACATATTACCTTAATGAGTATAAGACTTTGAACATCCAAGAGCAGGAACTTTATGATCCAAACCTCTTAGTTCACTCTGCAATGGACTTAGGTATGAATGATACCTTCTCAATAGGTTTCTTCCAACAGCATCCAGATGGAACAGTAAAAATAATTGGAGAATACCACAATAATGGACAAGGACTAGCTTTTTACAGAGACATATATAAAGCATTAAGTAAGGAACGTGGTTGGGTCTTTGGTGTAACCTATGTACCTCATGATGTAGCAGTAAAAGAACTTATAGCTGCTCAGACAAGATGGGATGCTATGGTTGAGATGGGCTTCAATCCAGTCCTAGTTCAGAAGCATAGACTACTTGATGGTATTGAGGCTACAAGACGCTTTCTAAAAACAGTAGTTATATCTAATAAGTGTGAAGCTATAGTAGGTGCAATACAAAATTATAGAAAGAAATTTGATAGATCTTTATCAGTGTATCTAGACTCTCCTCTTCATGATGAGTATTCTCACACCGCTGACATGATAAGGTACATAGCTATGGGTCTTCTATCAAGTCCTATAAGTGATATTTATGTAAGAGAGACTAAACAAGTTAAAAGAAAATCATTAGGTTATGACATTTAAGCTTAAACTAAGCCTGTTTTTGTTATAATATGATTTAATTTCAATTAAAAGGATAGATATGGAAACAGGTAATCCAGAGCAGAAAACTGCAGATGCTACCTCAACTAAAGATAATAGTTCGGGTGTAGACTTTGAAAAACGGTTTAAGGACACTCAAAGTGCTTATACAAAATCTCAGCAAGAGCTGAAAGCAGCTAAGGCAAAGCTTGAAGCACTAGAGAAACTTACAGCACCTAAGGTGGAATTAGACGAACAAACTAAACAAGAACTAGAGTCCTTGAAATATGAAGACCCAGATGCTTGGAGAGTTAAAATGAACCAGCTGGAAACAGAGGCACACAGGAAACATAAAGACACTTTGGATGAGGCTGGAAGAATTGCAGCTCAACAAGCAGAACTGGAAAGACGAAAACAGGTTTTAGCAGATTTCAATGTGAGCCATCCCGAATTAGTTATCACTGATGAAACTATTCAGTATGATGTTCCTCCTAGAATTACTCAAAAGCTTGAAAAAGGAGAAGTAAGCTTTGAAACTTATCTCGAGGAAGTTGCAGAGTTCTTACAAGCTCCTAAGGTTATTGGTGATGGGAATAAAACTCTAAACCAACCAAACTTGAACAAAGTTGGTGGGGATGATACTCCTACAGATGGTGCAGTGCAAAAAGACATTGTTAAAGATTATAAAAACATCGTATTCTAGGCAACTAGATGAACGATGTAACTTATGTATAAAGGAAAAATATGGCTGATGGTACAGGAAAGGTAGATATTGGTTCTGCTTTAGTAAGAAAAGCTTGGATGGCAGAAGGACTTTTTCAAAAGTCTGCAACTTCATTTTGGGCACCTTATAAAGGTAAAACATTTGACTCTATCATTTTAGTTGAAAATGATATTAGTGCTTCAAAAGGGCATACAGTTACTTTTGATTTTGATGGTAACTTAAGTGGTAAACCTGTTAAAGGTAACACTACAGCAAAAGGTACTGGTGAACAAAAGAAAAAATTCTCTGACACTTTAACAGTTGCAGACTATAGATATGTAGTTGACAATGGAACAAAATTTGATGGTATTGAGATTGGTGACTTATCTATTAATGAGCACTCTGACTCTCGTTCAAAACTTGCAGATTTATGGGTTCGTTCTGAAGACCAAGCATTCTTTGACTTAGCTCAACAAGGTGCAGAATTTGGTTATAACTTTGATGGTTCAGATGAAGCACACACATTTGATTTAGATGGTATTATGACTATTGAAAAACTAGTTAAAACTGGTACAGGGTTTGATACTACACCAGCTGGTATTACTAAGCGTTTACCTCTTAAACCTTTCAAACTTGCAAATGGTGAGCCAGTATGGTTATTTGTTATTGATGTAGCAATTAAAGCTAAATTCATTAAAAATGCAGGTAATGTTTTACAAGCAGCAGATGTTCGTGGTAATGACAACCGTTTAATCAAAGGTGTTCTAGGCAAAATTGGTTCATTCTTGATTGTTGAAGCTCAAACATTCTTTGGTGAAACTGAAGGTGAGATTCTGACAAATGGTTACTACAACTATGACAACACTGGTGTTGAAATTGCTGGTTTAAGGCAAAAAGATGCAAATGGTAACTGGACTGGTACAGAAAACTTTAATGGAACAGCAACTGTTTCTCGTGGTATTGTATTAGGTGCTGGAGCATTCCAGAAAGCAAATGGTATGATGCCAGACTACAAATATGATGAAACAGATTTTGGTAAATTCTCTGAGTCTTGTCTTGAAACTTGGTGTGCTGCTAAATCAACTAAATTAGTTGCTGAAAATTCAGACTACAAAAGTGGTAAAGTTGCTGGTTATAACTATGGTTCAATCTTCATTGATGTACCTCTATAGGTTACTGAGATGAAGAAAGTATTTGCAGCGGCATCTTTTGCCGCTTAATTTGAAAAGGAAAATTTATGGCTGATTTAAGATTTGAAAACAAAAACAACCAAAAGAAAGAACTTAGTGTATTTGCTTCTAGTGTTGTTGCAACTTCTGCTACTATGGATGACACATTATTCACTCTTCCTGAAGCATCATTAGTTACAAGAGCTTATGCAGTAGTTTTAACTGCTTCAGGAGAAGCTACAGATACTGTAGACATTAAAGTTGGTTCTACTGTTGTTGCTGATGAAGTTGTTACTGGTGTTACAGGAGTACAAGAAGGTACACAAGCTAAAGGGTATTTCCCTACAGGTGGTAGTGTTACTGTAGTTGCGGGTGCAGATGCTCCTGATGATGCAGGACGCCTAAAAGTTGTAGTTGAGTACATTGAGACTGAGCTTTCAACTGGTTTATATACTGATTAATCAGTAACTTGACTCCTCTGATAGGAGGGTGTCTTTATAGAGCCCTTCTATTATGAAGGGTTTTATTAAGGATGCTTCCACTCTGGAAGAAAGGAACAAGAAATGAGTAGAATTTCAGATATACTTATTAGGGTTAGAGATACTTTAGCAGACCCTACAGGAGATAGGTGGGATGACCCAAGACTTCTTAGACTTGTTGATGAAGCTCAAAAAGACATAGTTAGACATGCTAAACTTCTAAATAAAACTTACAGTATGATTATTCCAGCTAATACAAACTCTATAGAGTTACCTGAAGACTTAATGCTGTTAACTAGAGTTACTGTAAATAATGAAAAACTGGATTTTATTACAAGAGAAACCTTGGATAAGATTAATATACACTGGGAAACGGATGTTGGTAAACCCAGATATATTATTACTGATAAGATAGGCCCTAGAGAGTTGCAGGTTTATCCTATTTTAGAGGATTCTAGTTATAGTTTAGCAGTACCAGGAACTCCATTTACTATTGATGACTTTGGCATAGTTACTGATATAGAGGATGGTTCATCTAATGTATCTGATTTATTTGGAGCAGTGACTCAAATACTAGAAAGCTCTTACCTTTTTGTTATTCACTATTTGAAAAAACCTAATACTATTAGCTCTATTGATGACCAACTAGAGATTGATGAGATTTTTGACAAAGCTGTTAAATATTATGTAGTAGGTAAAGCTCTTAGAGATGATATGGATACTCAAAATAGAGCAGTAGGTAATGAAGAATTAGGTTTTTATACTAGAGAGCTTGAAGAAGCTATAAAAGAAAAAGCATTAGACTATGTAACAACTGGTAAAAGATTTGAAGTATCATATATAGGAGGTTTTTAATGGCAAGTAGAAGTATTGATTTACCAGCAGGTGAATGGGTAGATTTAGGCTCAGAAGACTGTACATTACAACATAGGGTAGGTTGCCCTGTTTACTTAGTTCAGGACTCTAGCAAACCTAGGAGTCCTATTTCATTAGCTGACAGTAAAAGAGCTAAGGTTTTAACTCGTAATACATTAGTTAACATAGTTGATATAGATGGTAATCTGTATGGTTATTGCCACAGAGATACTTATCTAAGTATAGACTAATGAGTGGTTATTAATGACAGAAGAGAAGATGGTTGAGACTATTTATGAACACGACCAAGCTATTAAGTCAGTAGCAAAAGCTATTGATACCTTAACAGAAGAAGCTAAAACTTCTAATGTTAAACTGGACTCAATAGTTACTTCAATGGGTAAGCAAGAACTTATACTAGAGAAGATAACTAATATAGAGACTAGAACTAAAGATAGTTTTAACAGAGTATATAGTAAAATAGAAGATGTTAGGGATGTTCAAAGTGTTGGTTGTACTCCTCTACAACTAAATATACAAGCTAATAAAACCTTAGCTAGTAAAATTGATAAAGTAGAGAAGAATATAACTTGGATAGTTAGAACACTAATTGGTACATTTGTATCGGGATTAGTTGGTTCTTTATTTATATTAGCAAGGGGTTAAAATGGAAACAACAGTTCAAGAGTTAGTATACCAAATTATAGTATTATTCCTAAGTGGGGTACTTGCTGTTATTGGGGGATATGTTAAAAACCTTATTAGGTCTAGAATAGACTTTGAAAAGTATGGTTTTGAAAGAGATAGAGTTGAAAGAATTATAGATAATGCTATAAGCTATGCAGAGATTAAAGGTAAAGAATTTGCTACAAGTTCCTCAAAGGCCTTAGCCTCTACAGATAAGCATAATTTAGCTTTAGATTATATTAACAGAATGGATAAGTCTATAATTACTGACTACTCTAATGAATTAGACTTTATGATAAAGCGTAAAGTTGCCCAGAAGTTTGGTGCTAATTATGAACTTACTCACAGTAATAGTAAAGTTACTTAAAGACTTATTTCCTACAGTAGCAATTTTTATTGCTGGTAGGAAATCTAAGGAACTTGAGGATGTTAAAAGAGACAATAAAACTCTTGAGTCTTGGCAAAATATTGACAATAAAGTTATTGATAAAACTAAAGTATATAATGAGGAGGATTGGTAATAGATGAAGTTAATATTATTAGCTTTAATTTTGGTATTTTCTGGGTGTAATAGCTCAATAATTTGTCCTTCATATCCTAAGCCTTCTCAGTTAGTTTTGACTAAGATTAGAGATATAAATAACTCTAGTGTAGACTCCTGGATGAGTGATCAATATAAGCTTAATAAAAAGTTAAAGGAATGTAAAAGATGGTAAAAAGAAAAGATACTAGTATTTCTTTTATTGGTTTACATATATCAATGAGAAAAGTATTAAAAGTAGGAGAAGCTATATATTCTAAGTATGGTCACGACTTAGTTATTACAGCAGGAACTGAGGCATTTAATGGTAAAGATTTAATTCATTCTCCTGGAAGCCTTCACCCATTTGGTAAGGCATTAGATTTTAGAAATAGGTTCTTTTCATCTAGTGAGAAACCTAAAGTAGTTCAAGAGCTAAGAGAGAAGCTAGGTAATGATTATGATGTAGTATTTCATAACTCACATTTCCACATAGAATATGACCCAAAGGATAAATAATGGCTGATACAATAGGAACTAGAAAAATAGTTAAGCAATTAGCTGGAGAGGAAGATTTACTATTAGGTTATGGTAGTGAAAATCAGGAAAGGTTTAGTGGCATTGTACCAGTAACTAGGATAAGACCACATAAAGTTGTTGATACTATAGAAGATATGTTAGCCTTAGACACATCTAAGTATTTAACTTGTAATGTTATAGATAGTAATAGAGGTGGTATATTTCATTACGACTCAACACAGTCAGCCATAAATGATGGTGGTGTAGTTTTAGATGGTTGGTGCAGGCAAGATATAGATGTCATAACTACAAATATGTTTGGAGCTAAAAGTGATGGAGTTACTGATAATACAGTAGCATTAACTAAGGCTTTATCATATTGTTCAGATAACAAAAGGCAATTATCTGTATCTAAAGGAACTTGTCTAAGTGGGAGGATAGTTATTGATGACCTTACATATATCAATATAAAGGCAGAGTTAGATGCTACAATTACAGGAACATCAATAGATAGTTTACTTTATACAAGACAAGATACTTTAGGTATGGAAATGCTTAGTATCGTAGGTGTTAAGTTTAGTAATTTATATAGAGTAGTTGATATTAGATATGTAAATAGCATAAATAGAATTACTCTTGAGGATAATGAAACAACTTTAGTAGAATTTCCTTTTTATATATCAAGTAACATAGGTATAGCTTCTGTTAAAAGAAATAAACTTATAGATTGTATTAGTGACCATCAGCCTGGTGGTATTCAATTAGGTACAGATATTTATGATGTTGGTGATGCCTATGTTGAAGGCAATATAATAGATGGTGTTAAATATACTGGTGATACAGAAGGTACAGAAGTTCATGGAATTATTGTACTGCTGAAGAATGTATATATAAGAGATAACAAACTTTTTAATATTAGAACATCTCAACCACAAGCAACAGGATGTGAGCCCATTTACACAAAAGGTTTTAATGTTCACATAAAAGACAATTACCTAATTGATGCAGGTGCTTATGGTGGAGCTATTACTATTAAAGGTGCAGATGTAAGAGATGAGTCTAGTTTTATTGAAAATAATAACATTATTTTTACTGCTGGTTATGAAGATGATACTGTAGGAATACAAGCTTATGTAAATAACACTAAGATAGTTGGAAACTATATTAAAAACTCTGGTGGGTATGGTATCCTAGGTAATAGTGGAGAGGAAGCTATATTAGGTGGTTTAGTTATCTCTGATAATGAGATTGTAAATTGTAGAGCTAGTTACTCTATTAGATTTTATGCTGAAGGCTCTGTTGTAGAGAATAACAATATAGTATCTCCACGATATGATGCAACTGGTTATGGAATTTACTTTTCTGCTTTAGAGAGCAATGATACATTAACAAAAGTATCAACAACTATAAAAAACAATACTTTATACTTTGATGATGACTATGTAGGAAGTAAATACTATTTTATGAGACTTAATGGAGATTATTCACCAATAGGAAATGTTAATGTTTCAGGTAACAAGGTAATAGGACCTTATACTCCAGGCAACATAACAATGTATATGTATTCTGTTTTAAACTATGATGTTAACACAATTTTAAATATAAACTCTTCAGAGTATATAGATATTATAACTAGTCAAAACTTAACTGACTGTGAGTTACATACAAACTGTAGTATATGGACTGATTTTCCTACAGTAGGTACATATAAGAAAGGTGAGACAGGCTTTTATTCTAGCCCTACAACATCTGGTTTTATAGGTTGGGTGTGTACAACTGAAGGAATAGCTGGAGATACTGCAGTATTTGATAACTTTGGTAAAATTGGTGAAACTATTTTTGATGGTACTTGGACACCTATACCATCTAATGGAACAGATGACACAGTTTTTGGTTCTATTACAAGTAAAAATTATACTAAAAATGGAAATACTGTAACTGTTGAGTGTAGAGCTTTAAATATAGATACTCTTTTAACAGGGGATTTTGTACTAAAAGGATTACCTTATTCAATAAAAGGAGATGCTTATGGGACTGCTATACTTAGAAGCTTCAATAATGATACTTTAGGTTCTTACATAGTAGCCTCATTTGAAGCAAGTGGGACAGAATTGAGTGAGTTTACAGATATTGCTACTGGCACTGTTGTTGATTGGGGTGATGTTGTTGAAGATGCAGCAGACTTATTCCTATCTCTTACTTATATAACTGAATAGGAGTATATAATGGCACAATTAACTCAATTTAATGGAGGGATAAACATTCGTTTATCTCCTCATTTAATAAATGCAAATGAGGCAGTTGAGTATACTAATGTAGATAACTCTAGTATGTCTCTACGACCTGTAAAATCTAGCACAAATGAAAATACTATTATAGGAACCTACTTTATAAATTTTAGAGACTCTTGGGTAAGCTCAAGCACTTATAAAGACTATGTTATATTTCAGGATAATTTATACTATAGTGATGGTTCTTCTAGGCCTATGTGGACGTCTGATGGGACTAACTGGTTAACTCTTGGTGTAGATAGACCACCTAGTGCTCCAACTGTAGCATTAGGTGATACTGGAAATTATCATGGCTCCTATCAATTTTGTTATACATATTATAACTCTTCCACTGGACTAGAAAGTCAACCTAGCGATTATAGTAGTTTTATTACAGCTATAGACTCAGCTATACTTACAAAAAACTTAGTTGGTACTGGTCAACCTGGTATAGATAAGCTTAGAGTTTATAGAATTGGTGGAAATCTTACATCAATGTCACTAGCTTTTGAAACTGACAATCCTGGTGAGGGTAATACTAAGGATGTAAATTCTAGTATACCAGATGATTATATACTTGGTGTTTTAGATAGCTATAATAATGCACCAGCGCCAACTGGACTAAACTATTTAACTGAAAGTAATGCAATGCTTTTTGGTAGTATAGACAATAAATTATACTTTAGTGATATTGCTTTTACAGAGTACTGGAGTGCTTTTAATTATATTAAGTTTGATAATGATATTACTGGTATTGGTGCAACAGCTAATGGTCTATTAGTGTTTACTAAGTATAAAACTCATATAGTTACTGGTACAAGCCCAATGACTTTGTCTAAATACTTATTAAGTTCAAACCAAGGATGCTTGAGCCATAGCTCTATTAGTTTTGCAAAGGATACTTTAATATGGGCATCAACAGATGGTATATGTGCATCTGATGGAGGTATTATACAGGTTGCTAGTAGAGATAAACTTGGTAAGATTGAAATTACAAATATTAAAGACTCTATAGTATTTGATGATGTATACTACTTAGCTTATGAAGATAAGATATTAGCTCTTGATACTAGATTTGGAAATATACTAAGGGAGGTATCTCAAACAATAGATAGATTTTCAATACATAACGATACTCTATACTATTCACTAAATGGTAGTTTATATAGCTTGTTTACTAGCCCTAATACTATGTCTATGAGCTATAAAAGTCCCCTAATATTAGATAAACCTAATTATAAAAGCTTATACTACAATTTTAAAGTAGAGTATATAGGTAGTATTACAATTAGTGTTATCATAGATGGAACCACTGTAGTTACTAAGTCATTAAGTTCTACAACTAGAACTACTGTTGAAATTCTGGAGGTTGAAGAATATATTGGGTATAACTTAGAGTTTACTGTTACAGGTACTGGTGAGGTATTCTTTGTAGATTATAGAACTTTAGATAAAGATAACATCGCTGGAGCATTGAAGTTTTACTCAACTACAGAGTTTAAAGAAATAGTTAAGGTAAATAACCAACCCATTGAGTTCAATAAAACAGTAGATGGTTATAAGAGTGGTAACATTAATATAGAACCTACAAATTTAAGTTTGTTTGATAACTTAAGAGTTAAATTTAATGGTTCAGTAGAGTTTAGAGTATACCTTGATGGAGTAATGTATTCTAAGGTTTTAAGTAGTACATCTTTAGTTGAAGAGATTATTGAGTTCCAAGACTTAACTGGTTATTCTTTAGTTTTTGAAGTTATAGGGACAGGAAAGGTTTATGATATAACTTTCGATTCTTATAATAAAAGTAACATCGCTGGAGCATTGAAGTTTTACTCAACTACAGAGTTTAAAGAAATAGTTAAGGTAAATAACCAACCCATTGAGTTCAATAAAACAGTAGATGGTTATAAGAGTGGTACAATACCATTTAATATAACTAATCATAAAATGTTTAAAAATCTTATGTTATGTTATACAGGCTCAATAGACATAAAAATATATCTTGATAATACTGAAGTGCTTAATAAGTCTTTAAGTAGTGCTGAGTTGGAGACTAAGGAAATACTTTTACCTTCATCAATTAGTAGAGCTTATTATATAAGTATAGAGTACTCTGGTACAGGTAAACTATATGATGTGGAAATGGTTCCACTAGAAAGGCAAACAAATGGTAGGTAAGAAAAGTGAGGGTAGTACATTTATACAAGTTCCTCAAGATGTTGAAAACCCTCAACAACTTAGGAGGTTCTTAAGTCAGTTAATTCAACAGATTGATGTAGCTTTTAGCAACACTGGATACTTGGATAATGGCTTTGTAGCTAAGAAGGACTTACCTTCATTAGCTACTGATAATCCTAAGCAAGATTTCATAGACTCATTAGACCAAACCATTAGTGACCCTCCTACACAGGAAGAGGTTCAAGCCATTAGTGATAAGGTAGATGAAATTCTAGTTGCATTAAGAAAGTCTAAAATTATCTATAATTAACCTTAAATTAATATTGATTTTGATATAATAAACAATGATAAAAATTAAAATTATAGATGACAAAGACTATAATAGGCTATTAGAGTTATATCAAGATTACCAAGAAGTTCTACCTACAAAGCATAGTAACTTTGTATCTGCAAGATTACTTAATAAGGAGCTTCTTCAAAGTAACTCAATAGCTCTTGGTCTGTATAAGGAAGATAATTTAGTAGGCTTTATTCTTGGTGAAGGTTCTAACAAGGTAGTAGTTAACTTTAGTTCTATGTATGTAGACACTAAACATAGATACTATGTTAAAAAGTTTTTGCAAGAGACAGAAAGATACATTAAATCACTAGGTTATTCAGGTTGGATTGCTAATAGTGTTACTAAGCAATCAGGTAAAATGTTCAATAGCTATGGTGCAGTTCCAATAGAGATTAAATATTATAAGGAGATATAATGGGAAAGATAGAAAGTGGTGGTAGTCAATTATTAGACACTGTAGGAAGGTCAGTAGAGTCTGGTCTTCATACTGCTACTGATGCTATAGGAGTTACAAATTTTCAGGGTCAAGAAGCTGCAGCTAAAGCATCCAAAGAAGCTTCAGATGCCAGTATGAAGATGTATGAGGACCAGTTAAAGTTTCAACAAGACCAGTATAATGACTGGAAAGATATTTATGGCTCTATACAGGAGCAGGAGGCTGACTATATAGCAAGATATACCGGAGAGGATATAGTGGCACAACAATTAGGTCAAACTTCTCAAGAGTACCAAACTGCACAAAAGCAGTTATCTCAAGCATTAGCTCAAAGAGGTATATCTGGTAGTGGTATAGAGGCAGCAGGACTTACACAACTATATGGTCAAGAAGCATCACAAAAAGCTAATATTAGAGCATCTCAAGACTCTATAGCTGAACAGAGTAGATTAAATTTCTTAGGCTTAGGTTTAGGCCAAGGTACTCAGATGTTAGGGACACAAGCTTCAGTAGCTCAAACAGGTATAAGTACTCAAGCTAGTATAGCTGGACAACAAGCAGATTTAGCAGGTCAGCTAGGTACTGCTAATATTGGTTCTATGGGTAACTTAACAGGTAAAGTTGTTGGTGGTGTTACCAAAGCTTTATTACAATAAGGAGATAAAATGGCATATAATCCAACTGGATGGGAAGCTTTAGGTTATGGACTAGCAGGTGGTTTTGAAAAAGATAGGAAAGCATTACAAGCTCAGGAAGCTTCAAAGACAGCTTATCAAGCAGCAAAGACTGGTAAAGTTACCCAGAATACTGAGCAGTTAAAAATTCAAAATCAAATGCTACATAAGCAGATGGTAATGTTACAAAATCAAATGGCAGCTAAGGACTTAGACCAAGCTACTGACTCTTTAATTACTAATGGTAATTATGAAGAGTTTAATAGTATAATTAAAAATAACCTAACATTAGCTCAAAAGTTTGCTAATAACTATAGAGTTAAAAGTATTAGGCCAATAGATTGGAATAATAAACAAGACATTGCAGAGGTAATTAAAGCTGGCGTAGACCCTGAAGTTTTGTCACAATTAAGTGATGAGGATAAAAAGGAAGGTATTGGCAGGTCATTTTATATGACAGATGCTGGGCATTTAACTAGTTTAGATGAATTTGTAAACCAGACTGGTTACATAAATAAAATGACATCAGATAAGTTCAATGCTTACTTAGGTATAAGAAATAAACTAGCTAATATAGGTAAAAAGCTAACTACTGATGAGGTTAAAGCTAAGGACTTCCTAGAATGGCATAAGAAAACTGGTGGTTCATATTCAGAGTATGAACAGATAGGTAAACAAGCTAAAGAGAGTAAAGGTCAGTATCAAAAACAAATAGAAACATTTGATAGGAACAATCCTAATGCAACCAAAGAGGAAAGAGATGCTTATATAAAAGGTGTAATGGAGAAATCTATTTATGGTGTAGCTCAAACTAGGAAGGATAAAGGTGTATCTGACTTAACTAATAATCAGTTAAAAGCTATTGACTTAGTTGATAGTGGTAAGTATGAGAGAAAAGACTTACTTAAATTAGAAAACTCTATTATGTCCGACTTAGACTCTAATGTAAAAACACAAGTTAAGGATGACTTAAAATCAATGAAAGCTAACCATAAAATGGTTGTATCCATTGATAGACTGCTTAAAGAAGCTGATGAAGGTAGAGTTAAAGTAGACAAGGATACAGTAGCTAACTTTACAACTTATGTAAGTAAAATCTTTGGTAAGGATACTCCACAAGCACTAAAAAATGTTGACTTTAATACTGCTGGAGGCTTATTACTTGCTGGTTTTATGAAGGATATGTCTGGTGCTACTGTTAGTGATGTAGAAGCTAGAAGGCTATTAAATATATTCCAAGGTGGAGATTTAGCTGATGAGACATTTGTCAAACAAGCAATGAAAAAATTTGCTTCAGAGTCTAAGGAGTATAATAAAATTCTAGCTGAAAATAATAAGCACTATGCTCCAGATTCTGTTGTAAGATTTACTACATATAGAGAAACTAAAAAGCCTGAAGTACAACAAAAAGATACTTCTGAAGTAGCAACTCAAAAGGAACCTGTAATAAATGATGCTTATCAAAGAAAGTATGAGAAGTATAAGTCTTTAATAGGTCAAGTAAATCCTAAGACTGGTAAGAAACTAGTAGGGTTTGAGAAGGAAGCTCCATTCAATCCAATTTATGAGGAAGTTAAATAATGAAACCAACAATAGAAAATCTTAAAGATACATTCAAGATTAGCTATGATGCTTTTGAAAAGTCTCGTAAGGAGGCTCTCAAAGTACTAGACTTTTACCACAATAGGCACTATACTACAGACCAGCTAAACACACTAGCCCTAAGGGGTCAACCTGCTGAGACTTTTAATATTATTAAGTTATTTGGTAGAATGCTATTAGGCTACTACTCAACAATAGTTAATAATGTTAAAATTAACCCAGCTAAAGAGGAAAGTATTATTACTGCTTCAGTACTTCAAGACACTACTGACTACATCTTTAGAACTAATAACTTTGCACTTGAAGGTGACAAAATTAAGTTAGACTGTATACTAACTGGTTTAATGTGTAGTTATACTGATGTAGTTAAAACTGAGGAAACAGATGAGTTTGGAAGACCTAAGTATGAGATTAAAATTAATCATGTACCTTCACTTGAAATAGCTCTTGACCCAATGAGTAGATTAGATGACTACTCAGATGCTAGATACATTCATAGGTTTAAATGGGTAGCTGAGGAAGAGGTAGATAGCTTATTTGGTAAAAGAAAAAGAGAGAAACTAGGCTCTTACTACAACCACTTAAATATTGATGAAGCAGAGTTTGCTTACACTTATGGTACAGAGTTCCAGGGTCAATATAAAAGGTTTGATAACTATTTAATAGTTCATACTATTATGAAAGATGGTGACAAGACTTGGTCAGTTTATTGGAGTGGTGACACTATTTTAAGCAAGGAAGAGGTTACTTATAAGGATGTAAAAAATCCTTATAGAGTCCAGAAGCTCAACACTTCAAATAAAGTAGAATTTTATGGTATGTTTAGAGAAGTTACAGAAACTCAAAATGCTATTAACCAAGCACTTATTAAAATTCAGTTAATGGTTAATACACAGAAAGCTTTTGTAGAAGACAATGCAGTAGACAACTTAGCAGATTTTACTGACCAATTTAACAGAGTAAATGCTATTATACCAGTTAAAAAGTTAGCTGGAATTAGGATTGAAAGTTTAACAAGAGAAGTTCTTGACCAATATACTGTTATTGACAAGGCCTTAGATAGAGTCCAGAGAGTACTTAGTATAAATGATAGTTTCCTAGGTATGGCATATGCATCTGATAGTGGAGCGAAGGTTAAGTTACAGCAAAATGCTTCAATGGTTGCACAAAGATATAGTACTTCTAAGATAGAGCAATTCTATAGACTATTAGGTTGGGATATAGTTAATTTAATTAAACAGTATTATACTGCTCATGATGTTATAAGAGTATCAGATAACTACCAAGGTAACAAGTGGATAGAGCTAAATAAACCTCTAGAGATACCTACTGGATATATAGACTCACAAACTGGATTACCTCAGACTCGTATGGTATTTGAAGAGGTACTAGAACCAGCTAGTGGTAAGCCAGTTAAAGATGAGTTTGGCAACATAATTATGGCTCCTATTCCAACTATGGATACTGACATAACATTCACTAAAGCTGAGATTGAGATAGACTCTGTTAGTTTTAATGATGATGATGAAAAGAACCAACAACTGCTAGAACAGTTTATTAATGGACCTTTAGGTAATATACTTAGTCAGGTTAATCCAGCAGGATACTTTAGAGCAGGTGCATTATCAATTAAAAATGTTAAGTCTAAATATAGTCCTGAACTAGCTAGTATCTTAGATGAGACAGCTATGATGTTAGGTGGACAACAACAAGCAGCCATGCAACAAGGTCAGCTTCCTGGGCAAATGAGTCAAGGTCAAGCTATGAATAATATGCCAGGTAGAGCACAAATAGGAGGTGAGTAATGAATAGTTTATGGGATGAGTTAGATGCTCCAGCTGAGGAAGCTTCAGCTAGTCTATGGGATGAGTTAGAAGCTCCTGAAGAGCCAAGTGTTTTATCTAAGATGGAATCAATGCAGGCACCAGAATTATCTGGTGTTACAGACTATTCTACACTTAGAGAACCTACAGTATCTGATGGTACTGTAAGCACTATTACAACTGGTCAACCAGAGACTTATGGAGGAGCATTTAATGTAAATGTTACTGAAAGAGTTGGTGAAGTTGGACAAGGTATGGCTAGAGGTGCAGCTAGACCCACCTTAGGTGTAGCTTATCTTGGTGAAGGGTTTTATAATAAACTTACAGGTAGCCAGTCAGCTAAAGTGGACCAATGGATAGCAGATAATGAGCAATATATTAAAGATAAAGAACTTGAAGGTCCAGCATTAGCAGGTGAAATAGCTTCTAATATTCTCTTGGGTGGTTTATCTGTAGGTAAATCAGCACTAGCTATAGGTGCCAGAGAAGCTGGAATTGCTGGTACATCAAGTATAGGTGCTGATAGAGATGCTGTAGATACTGGCCTAGCTATGTTGTTAGGTGGAGGTTTAGGTGCTGGTACTCAAGCTGTTATTAACAAGTTAGACAAAACTAAAGCTACCAAACTATACAACTACATGCTTGAACACTACAACTTAGATGAAGCTACAGTTAATTCTAACTTTACTAAGTGGAGACAAGCTACAGGTGAGTCAAATAGTGTTGAGAATAAAATAAAATCTATGGTTGACATGCTAGGGGATAGGGGTGTTAGTATTAAGCAATCAACTTCAAGTGACCCAGTAACAGTTATGAACTTAAACAAAAGGGTTCAGGATACACAAAAAGCAGTAAAGGATTTAGCTGCTAGTGACTTTAATATTGTTAATTTTGCAGATGATTTAAAAGCTTCATATGATGATGTAGCAACTAAGTATTCAGAGGTTAAGGATACACTAAGTAGTGTACCAGTTAAAGCTGAGTTTGAAACTGAACCTTGGGTAGCATTAGATGAGGCGACTACAGGAGATGTAGCTGAACTTAGAAACTTAATAGGCTCAGATAATCCCCAAATTAACTCTAAAGACTTAGTAGACTCAATGCCTATAATCAATAGCATGATTAGGAAAAGTAAAAGCAGAAGTAAACATAAATGGACAGAATTAGGTAAAGCAGTTGATGCTGAATTAGCTAACACTTTAACAGAAAGTCAGTATAAATTGTGGAAAGAAACTAATGACCTTTACAGTAAAATGGCTACAGTTAGAGAGTCAAAACTTGGTGACCTTATAGCTACTGCAAGAAGTAAATCATACAAAGGTAATCCAAAAAGTACTCCTGAGGAAGTTATGGCTAAGATTGGTAAAGTATCAGGAGGTGATGATATTTTTGAAAATATTTCTACACTTGTAGGTGCTGATAAAACACAGTCCTTAGAGAAAAGTATTATAAGTTCAGCACTTAGTGATAACAAATCATGGAAGACAGTAAGTTCAAATCTTAGAAACAAGGGCTTTGTTACACCTGAAGGTAAAAGACTTCAAGAGATAGTTGACTCATTCAAAACAACATTTAAAACTGATGATGCTACTAGGCTTCTAAACACTAGTATGGGTCATGAAGGTGCATCTATTGCAACTACTGCTGAGGGTAAGGCTTTAGTGTATATTATCAATAAAGTAGCTAACATGGCCCGTAAGCATGTTCCATATAGCAGTACTGCTAAACACCTTAGAAAGATGGATGATTTAGCTGATATACTTAAAACTCCAACAGGTTCTGCTGACCTTAGTAAGACATTTGAGAAACTACCTCAGTCAGTTAAGGAGGAGATTGGTACTGATTACATAACAAAACTGCAGGAGTTAAATGCTCAGGAAGCATTGAAAAGCACTAGTAAACCCATTCAGTTGGGTTATAGCAAAAAGACACCAACAGGTGATACCTTCATAGTAGATGGCAAGACTATACCTTCAGAGGATATACCTAGGGTCATGAATAATTTACCTGAAGGTTCTAAAGCTAGTGCTGTTAGAAGAGAACTTGCTGGTAAAATAAGAGTTCAGGATGCTCAATGGCAAATGGTTAGAGATGCTATGAAAGGCACTGATGCTACAGTAGACTATATTCATAAACAGTACTTCACTCCTAAAGGTGTAGCTAAAAATAGATTTGAGGGTATACTTAAAAATACTAGAAAGAAACTTAAGGTAGATGATGCTAATCATAATATAAAAGTGGTTAAAAATATTATAACTGATGAAGCTAAGCAGTTAATTAAGTATATAGAAAAATCTGAGGGTGTTAAGTTACACCCAAAAGAAGCTGAGAAAATTATTAAAATGAAATTAGATGATATGGTAAAGGATTGTAAATGAAATGTGATAAATTATTGAAGGCAGCATTAGATAGTATAAGTGGTGAGCATCTAGATGAGTACTTAAATAGTAACCCAAATATACAAGAAATATTAAATAATTATTTCAATGTAGACCATTCTATAGGCCATTCTGAAAATTTACCTAAAGAACTCAAAGATATGTTTAAGCTAAGAGGAAACTATGATAAAAATACCTTCAGAGGTCAGTTAATACCTACTGAGCAATATAATAATATATTTGAAGGTAGAATGAATAGCTATGTTAAGATAAATGATATGGTATCTTCAACAGATGATTTAGACACTGCTCTATATTATAAGGATAAAGATAATTACCTAAGGAATCATGAGCCAATATTGATAGAATTTGATAATTCAGATATACCTCAATATAGTGTTGGGGGTTCTAGTCATTTTGAAGAGGGAGAAGAAGTCCTTATAAAACCAGGTATATTTGAAATACTAGAATTTGGTGACAATAATGACTATATTAAACTTAGACAAGTTAATAGTGCTCCTAAGTATGAGACTATTATAGACTTATCAAAGGATACAGAAAATTAATAAATGTACCATTATTACTACTATACTAGAAGAGCTATAAAGCTCTTCTCTCATAAGTAGAGTTGTTGAAGTCTTCTTTCTTACTCACCTTTTTATACACTTGTTCAGATATAGCTTTCTTTACAAGTATGTGGTTAACTACTGTGGTATTACTACCATTTACATTAACTACTCTGTCCCGTCTTTGAATGAACTTAGCACCTGAATAGTCAGAACTAAGAATAACAAAGTGCTTAAGATGGCTAAGGTCAACTCCCTCAGCATGGGCAGAACTACTATATATTGTTGCATGTTTAAACCTCCTCTCTAGCTTCTGTCTCTCACCTACAAAGTGACACATAATCCCAACATCTTCTGTATCACCAAAAGTATCATAGATGTAGTCTATCTTCTCATTATTACCTAAGTCAATATACTCATCATCCACTTTAGCTATGCCAGACTCTAGCATATGTAAGGAAGTTCTTAGCTTCATAGTTGTATCACAAACTAGGTCGTAAACTTCTGATGAGTTATTCCAGATACTAGGTTCGCTGTGTATATTACATTCTTTATAAACCTTAGCTATATTGTCTTTCTGTAAAGTATTATATAGTTCCTTGGTAGCCTCCCTTAGTTCCACATAGTGAACCTTATCAATAGCTTGCACATCCTTAGATATCCCAGCATCTTCTTGGGTCATATAAACTGTAAACTCATTAATCTTTTCTAGGAGTTCAGGTTTATATCTATCATACTGCTGTATTTCTCTGCCTGCAGCCTTTATGTAGTAAGGTTCTCCATACTCTTTAAAAAAGTGATAAAAGTTTTTGTGCTCAAAAGGAGTATAGTAATGCAGACCCATTTGGTGAAATATGCTATTAGGAGACTCAACTATTGCAGTGCCACTAAGGTGTATATGTGGCATGTTGTAACATAGTTTCTTTACAGTTTTTATTCTTTGACTTGGTTTTCCTAGTGTTCCTAGATTGTGTGACTCATCAAATATAACTAGGTCGTAGTCAGAACTAGTTAGTTTATGAGCTTGCTCATAGTTTGTAACATGATATTTGTGTTTGAGAGTTGCACTGTTCAGAAACTTCTCCCAGCCTGGTATTGCTGCCTTCTTTGTTAGAATTAATACACTGTTTATCTTTTCGCTTTTTTCTGCTATTAATAAACTTGTGTATGTTTTCCCAGACCTGGGCTTTCCAGCTAAATATACATAGCCAGTGTTTTTTAAAATTTCCCAACATTGTTCTGCCTTTTCCATTTGATGTTTAAATGGTTTCATTTTGTACTCCTTATATTAATACCACTTTATGTCATTCCTCATTACAAGTGTTCAACCATAGTTTTGCTGTTAAAAATAGTATAGCAGATATTAATAATATATCTGCTATTGTTAGTAGGCCCTTCATTACAACACCTTAAAGTTTATTATAGTAGTAACCATTAGCTACTAATAATAATGTATCTAATACCAAAATAAATAAAGCAATAAGTTCCATAGTTAGAATAGTTTCCACTATCAACATCCTTTAGAGAAGCCAGGGCCTCTATTTGCCTTTCTCTTCCTCTTTAATCTGGCCTTAGCTAAAGCTAGATTTATTTCCTCTTCAGTTTGAGTGTCTTTCCAATTCCTATGAATACTTCTTGCTTTTCTAATGCCCATAGGCTCTTGTTGTAACCCAGTAGACATTGACATAGTCATCATTAATTGTGCTAATATACTTTTCTTCATTCTTACTTTTCCTTTAATTTACCAGAAATCTGTTTGATGTTTGAATTTTCATTACCAACCTCTACAACAGCATCTATAGCTTCTAGCCACTTTCTTCTGTACTCATCTTGTTCATCTTTAAGTATTTCAATCTGCTGTGTTAGTTCACTTAGTACCTCATTCAAAGTACTAAGTGCTTGCATACCAGCTAACTGAAGTAATCCAGTGTCTTTACTCATAGTCTACCCCAAAAATCCTCATATAGCTCCTCCATTAATTCAGCATAAGTTAAATCTTCTGCTCTATCAGCATACATTTGTATAGTTTCTATATTAATGTTTAACTCAGGATGCTCCTGAGAAAATCTACAAATACATTAACAAAGTCTTCAGTTGTCATAGTAGTAACCCATTGATAAACTCTTCTACTTGCTCAACATTCCAAGCAACTAGTGAGTGTCCATCAGCCTCTCTAATTTTATCTAGGTTGTACTCTTGAAGCTTAGAAACATTATTTCTAGTTTTAGGTGTTTTAACCTCTATACCAAAAAATACTCCCTCATAACAACCCAGAATATCAGGCACACCTGCCTTAGTTGCACTAACTACCTTAACTACATAGCAACCTCTTTTCTCAAGATAGGTTGTTATCTTTTTCTGTATTTGTTGCTCTGTCACTTATCTCCTCCTCTAATAGCCTATAAAACTCTCTTGTAGATGCTATAACATCCTTACTAACCTCTATATACTCTTTGTCCACAACATTTAATAGTTGAAGTATAATATCATCTACATCACTACTAAATGTATCATCAAGTATGAGGAACTCTATCAAGTCAAATATAACTATACTTAAGTCATTCTCACTTGAAACCCTACTAATTATGGAAGCTGCTTCTGCCATGCACTCCTTACTAGTAATTTATATAAGTCTTGTTTAACTCTTATAACACTACCTTTGGTGCTGTCAAGAGGCCCTAACATAATATACACAATAGCTAACCTAATCATCACATAAGCCTTTCTTAGAGCAAAACCTTCTATACACCAATGAATTAGTACATATAGCTCTTATAATCTTGTGCCTGTCAGCCTTATTAGGAAACTCAGTCTTAAACATCTCATCCCAGTAGTTACTAAACTTTTTACTATAGTGAGCACTAGCCTCTTTTCTAGACATTCTAGGTCTGCACTTTGGTAGTGCATCTCCTTTAAACACACCATCTACCATAGTTAGACTTAACTTTACTTTAGTGTGTGCTTCACCATATGTAGGTAGATGGTAGCCCATACTAGAAGTCCATGTCTAGCTTTTTCTTAGAGTAGTTTTTAACTGTGCCTTCAAAAAAGTTAGTTTTTGTATCATTAAGTTTACTATAAGACTTAAACAGCCTTATGAGACCATCATTTTTGTTTGCTACTGGAAACTCTCTTCCAAAACCTACTTCTCTAAAGCGGTCATTACCTATCCAGTACATTAGATTGTCTATAGCTTGGTCATTAAAGCCCATAACACCAGCAGTAGAGTACTTCAAATAGTCTACCTCTCTTTCTACAGAAGCTATAAGCATTTCCTTGGCTTTTATATCTGCATTAACACCAGTGTCTTGCTTAATATGTTTGTAGATATTTGCATAAAGAGGTAAATGACTACCTAGTTCATCCTTACTAATCTCAGTAATCATAGATGCTGAGCCTACCATTTTAGAACCTAGTGCCCAAACTACAGAAAAACCAGCAGGAAAACTAACACCTTCTAATGATAGATTGGCTATAGCTGCTAAAGACAAACCCTCAAAAGTGGGCTCTCCTTCTTTATCAAACATTGCATAATCAGCATTAATAGCTTTAGCTAGTGCAATAAGTTTAGGGTCAGTTTTAAATAGTTCATAAATCTCTTTACTATCCATACCAGCTTCTTTTAGAACATCATCACCTATATAAGCATATGAGGAACTATGTAGTGCTTCCTCAAAACTTTGCCTTGCTAAACAAGCATTAGCTATTGGATCTGTGATATAAGGGTTCATGTTGTCCATAATTCTGTTAGTTATAACAGAGTCATTAAATATCAACTTACCAAAAGCAAACTTATAAGCTCTAACTTCTGCAGGACTAAGGTGTTGAATAGCTTGCATATCACCTGATAAATCTACTTGAGAGGGGAACCAAGTTCTATCTAACATACCATCCCAGATTGTTTTATATACAGTTCTTGAGGGATTAGAAAAGTCTGCTATCCCATCAGGATTACCACCAACTATAGGGTGAAATACCTCAGTAGATTCTGGATTAAAAATATTTTTAGCCATTTGAGCCTCCTAAAAAGCTTAGCCTTGGTTTAGCTATCCACAAATGTCCTGAGCCTTCACTAACTTCCACATTATACTTTTTGCCATTAATAAAGTCAGTCCAGTCAGGAGCATTCTCAATAGCTGAAATAAAAACCCCCTTAGTTGTTAAAACTACTTGCATTTGTTTCTTCCAGCCATGTTTGAGCTTATCACCATTTACAATAAAAACTTCTAGAATGTATAAACTTTTCTTTTTAAACTTGTTAGTTCCCATCTACAAACTCCTGCATAATCCGAGGAAACTTCTCAGATAAAACTAAAGCTATCTCGTTTGCTATAGCTCTAATTTCCCATTGTGCGTGCTTGTCTGTTCTAAGCTTTAAGAATTGACTCCACATCTGCATATTTCCAGCAATATATAAATCTGTTGTTACTGCTCTAGTTAAAGCAAATCTTGCATCTTCTTTTCTAACACCAATTCTTATGAGTTCGTTGTAAGCATCTTTAGACATTTTGTTTATGTCTTTAAATATAGCTGGGGTCGCTAGTTTATCATCTCCCCTTAAATATTCACAGGGTGGAACAACAAATTCTCTTTCACTTTGCTTAACATATCTTTGTGACTCCCATAAGTGACTATCACTATCTATCATATCTGCAAAACTTGTTCTAAGTGTTTGTACCGCACCAATAGTTGAAATATCCTCAATCTTAATAACCGCATAAGCAAATCTAAATGTAGCTAAGTGTTTATGCTCTTTCATAGTTTTAATAAGACCTAAATTTTTTGGTTTACTATTGTAGCAAATAGCTGCACCTGTTGCTGCCATTTCCTCTGTTCTGTTGTTATAATCTTCAAGAATTACTTTCATCATTGTTCTCCATGTCTGTTTTTATTTCAGCTACCATAGCTTCTAAAGTTTCAATATTAGTGTTAGCAGCTAAGCCTGCCATTAAGTAACCTACAGTAGCTCTTAACTCGTTGAGAGTACATTCACTTTTTATCTTTATCTGAATATCTCCTGATGTCTTATCAGTATGTAATCTAACTACAATCTTGCTCATTAATCTATTACCTCCCAACTGGTATCTAACATATCACTTTGACTAGCCAGCCAAGGTACTACAGTATTATTGGCTGTCTTCATAGCTATATATGCTTGATATGGCACCATATCATCTTCAAATACTCCAACCATTGTTCCTTTCTTATTCCCATTAGCTGGATACTTATTAGCTTCAACATAGTAAATAAACATACCTTTACTATTCCAACCAGCTCTGCAAACCTTTTGACCTTCTTTCATTGCTTGAATAGCTTCTCCAAAAGTCATACCCCTAATAGGTGTGTAAGCTCTGTTAAACACATCTAGAGGAGACCAAGACACATAACCTTTAAACTCATCTGTGTTAGGCTTACCCTCATCTACATACTCAACTAGCATACCTTCATCTGAGCCATTTTCATCTGATGGCAACTCCCAACCTCTAAACTTATTATACTCTAACCTAGTCATAGGTTTTGCATTAATCCTCTTAGTTCTAATAAACGCTTCCATTTAATCTGTCTCCTCTTTTGTTTTATCAAATCTTATACCTAGAAGTGTTGGTTGAATATAAGTATCCAGTATTTGCTCATACTCAATCTCTATAACTTTACCAATAAAATAACTAGGTTCTTCACCTCTAGAATTATCACTTAAACCACTACCAACTTTAACAATTCTACCTTTTTTATCCTGTAGAACTAAACTACCAATCATACCTTCATATTTACCTTCACCTTCTTCTGTACCCACACAAAGTAAATCAGCAGTTTTACGATACTTTAGTTTTATACTATAGTTAACTCTTTTACCAGCTTGATACAGTGAGTCTGGCTCAATAAGCATACCACCTTCCCATCCATCATGAACTAATGCTTTTACATAAGCTACAGCTTGTTTACCAGTCATAACTTTAATGTCAACCATTGATAGACCTATTGTAGAGCCTCTATCATGTCTTTGAGCATATGTTAGACTATCTGTATCTGCTTCAATAAAGTCAAATGTATTTATAACAACTTTAGACTCATCTAGTGAACAGCCAAGACCTTTCTTAAAGTTAACTCTTTCAGTAGTTATCTTTCCTTGAACAGTAGTTCTATCACCTAGTTTTCCCCTGCCTTCCCCATAGTTCATCTCAGAGACTATAATACAGTCAGCAGTATCTCTAAGTAGCAGAGAGTATCTCTCTGCTATAAGAGGCATATCAAATTGTTTCCAATCACTAGTGAAGAACTCAATTTTATCACCTGTTTTAGTTATAAATATTTGGTTCCCATCAAACTTAGTTGATACTGCATAAAGAGTATCCTCAAATGTTTCTAGTGTCTTTTTAGGTAATTGGTCAAAAGCTTTACCTTTTTGAGGTTTACTTTTTAGTAAGTTTTTGTAGCTCTCGTTCATAGTGGATCTCCAGTTCTTTTGGTGTTTTGTATAAGTCAATAAGTATAGGCTTACCATTAAACCTTACATTGTCATAAATAGCCTTGCAAACTAATGCACTAGGTGTTTTTGTTTTACCTCTGTGATAATAGTGAACCTGAAGTTTTGTAACCCCTAGCATAGTACCAATATCTTTATTAGTATAATGTTGCTCATGAAGTAATGACACTATGGACTTTAAGTCCATAGTGATGTAACTATTTTCCTGCATGAGAATTTATAGTTTGCAGAAATTCAGTTTTAACATCTGCATCCTCTAAAAACAAGCCTGTTAGCTTAGTAGTTACAGTTCTTGCTCCATGGTGTCTAACACCCCTAGAACTAACACACATATGTTCCGCTACAATTTGAACACCTACACCTCTTGGGTCAAGTAAATCTTGCAACTCTTGTGCTATTTGTGTTGTAAGTCTTTCCTGAACCTGGAGACGTCTTGAAAACTTTTCTACAATTCTGTTTAGTTTACTTAAACCAACAATTTTATCCTTAGGTAAGTAAGCAATATGACATACACCCATAATTGGTGCAAGGTGATGCGAACAGTGACTAACTACTGGGATGTCTAATTCTACAACCATTTGGTCAGTACCATCATCCTCAAAAGTAGTGAATTTAATTGGCATGTCATAACCCTCACCCCAATCTTGGTCCCAGCCTTTAATAAACCTCTCTGCTGTACCTTCTGTATGAGCATCTCTACCCTCTCTAGCTAGGTATGTTACTACCTGTTCCATTGCTGCAATTGCTTCATCTCTAGTTACTTCCATCTATAACTCCTTTGTAATAATTTTTATCTTTATATTCTGTGTTGTCCCCAAGGCCTTCTAATGACCATAGTCTTTCAACACAAGTTCCACACCTTCCACAATGAACCTCATTACCCTCATAGCATGAGTATGTTTGTGAAGGAACCATACCTGACTTTAAACCTTCTTTAGCAATCCACTTCTTGTCTACTGACTCAAAAGGCATAACTACTTCAATACCTAGTGATGTACCAGCCTCAATAGCTTTATACATACTTTTGTTGAAGTCTGGAGTACAGTCAGGATACACAGCATGGTCTCCAGAATGACTAGCAAGCATTATTTTGCCTAAACCATTGCTTTCTGCTATACCAGCTGCAATACTTAGCATAATACCATTTCTAAATGGAACTACTGTTGAGGCCATGTTAGACTCAGCATAGTGTCCATGTGGAATAGTTTCATCAGGATTAAGTAGTGCACCTTTAATATCCTTAAAAGCATCTACTAAGTTAACTACTTTATGCTCAATACCTAACCTTTCACAGTTAAGTTTTGCCATTTGAATTTCTCTAGCATTATGCTTAGAACCATAGTTAAAACTAACTGCTAACTTAATATCCTCTTTGAAGATATGAAGAGCGCTTGAACTGTCTAAGCCTCCACTATATACTAGTAGCATGTTTACCTCCTGTTAGTGAAGCTATGAAATCTATATTTTTAACAACTGTTAAACTATAAAGGTTTACATTAGCATTAAAATCAACACTAGTTGTATCTTTTCTAGCTATATTACTAAGGTCATGCCCTAAGTGTCCCTGCCATATAGCTGCAGAGCTATCCCATGACTCTATGTAAGCATCAAAGGGTTTTAGCATACCTAGTTCCCAAATACTGTCTGTACCTCCTAATAAGTGAATTTTGTTTTTTGGCATCATAGGCTCAATATAATCTCTGAACAACTCATACCTAGCTCCTGGAGAGTGTCTATAGTCTAAGTGTTCCTCACTAACACCAACAAGATGAATGTTCTTATCATTCATAAACTCTACAAACTGTTCAGGTGTTTTTGGAATAGCCATAACTTTATAACCTTCTGACCTAAAGTAATCTGCTCCATCAAGTGTACCATCTGGACAGATAAGTACTGTTGCATCAACCATCTTAGCTGCTTTTACCATGTCATCTGGTTTAAGGCAGTAACCTAGCTCAAAGAAACTGTTATCTAAGTATTTAACTCCAGGAAGCTTTGCAGCTACTTCTCTGTACTTTTTATCATTAAGCACAAGATGAGTTAGTATCATGTTTAACCCATTGTTGTATTTTGTATCAACCTCAAGCATATTTGCCGTGGGTGCAATATGTATTACCTTAATCATTACCTAACTCCTATAACTTTGTGTAATTGTATATTTAACCTACAATTGTGTTCCATACACAATTCAAATGCCTTTGCTTGTGTTGTTGGGTTTATGTCTGTTTCATAGTTAATTCCACTCAGGAACACTTCAGCACCTGTCTTCTTGTATGCCTCAATAACTTCTTGGTCTAGACCATCAGGGCCTACAAGTAGTTTAACATCATCCCAATTACCCTCAGGCACTTTAGTTAAGTCACCTTTAGGTGATAGTATAAGTAAGTCTGCACCTTCTAAGTTTTTATAGTTGTAACCATTAGACTCAATAGCAACCTTCTTACCCATTGTTTGTAGATATTTTATAAGAAGAGTTAAGTCATTTAAACTAGGTTCCCCTCCAGTTATAACTACATGGTCTTTAAAGTCACTCATGCCAAAATCAGAAAGTGTATATGCTCTTATGTTGTCTGGATTTTTATGTAGAGGCTCATCACAAAAACTACAGTCAAGGTTACAACCAAAGAGTCTTATGAAAGTAACTGGCATTCCTGCCCAGCTACCCTCTCCTTGAATACTATCAAATATCTCTACAACTCTATAAAACATTTTTAGCTTCTTTGATGTTATAGTAAGTTACATCCTCACCAACAAAAGGTTTAAGTCTATCTGCTTTAGCCCATCCTGTTAGTGTTTCCTGCACCTCTACATGTTTGATAGGTAAACTTGCTTTAACACAAGACCTAAAGATATGGTAAGCCATGTTTTCTGCAGTAGGGTTATAATCAACTTCTATCATTCTAAGAGGCTCAACAGCTAGCATTGATAAGTAATGATTTTTAAGCTTATCATTTGTGTTGAACATAAATGAGTGGTCCCAAGAGTCAATTAAAGAGCCTAGTCTTTCCTTAACTTCACCAAAGTCCATTACCATACCAGTTGAGTCTAAGTGCTCACTTTCAAGTGTTACTCTAAATAAGTATGAATGACCATGAATACTCTGACAGTTTACTGAGTAGCTATCTACTAATCTGTGTGCTACCTCTGCTTTAAATTGTTTTGTTATTTGCATTTTAATTTCTCCTGTAGTTTGAGGTAAATACCCCTTGTTAGTTTGATGTCTACTATGGCATCATGTAAGTCACCTTCTGCCTCAACCTCTAGCGATTTAGCTATTGTCCCAAGTTTTTGGTTAAATGTTTTGCCTAGTATACCCATAGCAGTTAGTGCTTTTACCAGCTCAAAAACATCAATTTGTTTCCAGTGAAAGAATGCACTAAATTGTCTATTAGACACTTTGAACATATCCTCAATAAAGTACTTATCAAAGGTACTATTATTGTAACCAAACAAAGTAGGTTTTGCAGTACAATGTTCTTTAACCATAAGTGTTATGGCATTAACTGCATCTGCTACAGACATAAAACTATCAAAGTCTTCCTCTTTGTAACCATTTATTTCCATAGCCTTTTTACTAATAACTACTTTTCTGTTATAAGATTTAGGACTAATTTTAAGGTTTAAGGTGTCAAGGATTTCACCATCCTTGACAAGCATACAACCTAATTGAACAACTGCTGCTCCCTCATTAACATCAAGACCTGTTGTCTCAACATCATACCAAAGCTCATAGTTACTCATCTTCTAAAACCCTTCTTTCAGCCTCTAAGTCTCTGTTCTCTGCTTTATCTTGACTAAACTTGTCAGAGTATCTTTCCTTGAGTTTGTTTATAACTCTGTTTTGCTCTTTACTAAAAGTAGTGTCAAGTACATCCATTGCAATAGCTATATACCATAGCATGTCACCTAGCTCTTCCTTTAGATTAACCTTATCTAAAGGCTTTCCATAAAAGACATGCTTTTTAAGCATGTCTGTAAACTCTGCAGACTCAGTTTGCATACCCATAGCAGCATGAAGTAGTCTGTCTGTACCAGGCTTAACATTAAAAAGTGTGCTTTCTGTTCTTAGACAGTCTTTAGTGAACTTATCCATACTAACCCTCCCTACCTAGTTTAACACAAGTATTGAAGCTGTTACCAACTTCTACAATTGTAGTAACATTACCACGAGGCATCATTTCAAGTTTTACATATAACTCTTTTGGCTGTAAACCTTTTTTAAGTGTTGAGTAAATTTCATTAGCTAAGTCTTCATGGCTAATGTTTGTGTCTCTGTAACTGTTAATCCAAAGTTTGAATGCTTTTAACTCTACAGTTTTATCATTAGGTTTGAACTCAACAGTTACCTTACCTGAGTCAGGGTATCCACTAACTGGACATAGAGCTGAAATCTCTGGATGTAAAATATTTACCCAGTAGCTGTTTGACTTGCTAATAGGACTTAACTCCCAAAATACTAAGTCTTCATCAGGGTTAAAGTTTTTAATTATATCTTTACCATATCTTGTGCTATCATTGCTTTTCATACTTCTTTCGTTTTTAAATTCACTCATTTTATGCCTCCCAGCTAAATTTAATATATTCTGACCCTGAATAGGTTTTACCTACACTATGTGCATAACCTTTTGCTGACTTTCTTTGAATTAATACTGCTACATGAGTATGTTGAGGTATCTTTCCAATAGTCTCACCAGTACACATAATGTCATCAACAAACAAATCTGTTTCTTTTAGTTTACCTAAATGTTTCTTTTTAAGTGAAACAACTGGTAAGTCAAGTTTATAAGCAAGCCCTTGGGCAACACTTAAACCACCTCTGCCTACAACTACTATCCTCTTGAATTTTTCTTTGTAAAGAGTTACCTTTTCTGCAAGGACTTTGTAAGCTCCTACTTCATCAACTTCTACATAGTTGGTTGGGTCCAAAGACATAATTCCCTCTCCTTTGTTACTTGGTGCATGTTTACTAGCCTCATATTAAGTATAGCTTGTTTATCATCAAGACCATTATCTTTATAAGCCTTACTTAGCCTCTCCCACAGAATCTCTTCTGTAAGTTCAACATCCTTAAGCATGTTATCTTTATGGATTAAGTCATCAAATAACTTAGCATCTTTCTCAGTCCTTTTCTTGAACTCCTTCTTAGCTTCATTAACCTCTTTAGCTATTTCAGGAAACAGAGTTTTTACTGCTTTAACAGGTCCACATTTTGGAATACCTTTAATACCATCACCTGAGTCACCCATAAGTGCTTGCATATAAGACCAAGCTAAGGCATCCTTCTCAGTTGTTTTTACCCACTTCATCTTAATTTCTTTAAGAACAGTACCATATCTGTTTTTACCTTCTGCTCTTTGAAAGTAGTTGAAGTGTGTACCAGCTACACCAAATAAAACATCTTTGTCTACTGCAACAAGTACATACTTTTCAGGATACTCTCTTTTTAGCATACATACCATGTCATCTGCTTCAAAGTCAGTGTTAACTAAACCTGAATAGTTTTTGTTAAGTAACTCTTTTAGCTCACCTAAGCCTTCAGGAATTCTTGTTGTAGACCTGTTATCCTTGTAACCACTGTCTAGTGCATACCTAAAGTTTTTACCTCTAGTAAAGTGTAACTCTGCTTCACCACAACCTGTAGCTTTAAGTATTGTATCAATCCTCTCATTTGCTATCTCTAAAGCATAGTCAAGGTCAATAGTATAACCAGTCTCATCATCACCCATCTCACATACACTACAAACTGCATAGGCAATAGTGTCTGCATCTATAAGTGCTGTCATGTTGTAAGTTTGTTCTGGTTTAAGTTCAACAAAGTCAACCTTTGTCTCTTTAGCTGTCTCTTGAAATAATGCCATCTTTAGACTCCTTAAATTTCTTTTCTAAAGCAATTATAAATAAGCTGTTTGCAGCTACATGAGCCATATGAGGTAAACCACTTTCTGGGTCTACTAACTCTCCTTGTTGAATTGCACTAAAGTGTCTAAGCAATGCAGCTTTATACCTAGGGATGTCCTCAGGAGTAGAATTAACCCTCCAATTTTCCTCAGGCTTTGGGTACTTCTTAACACCATAAGTAAGCACATCACCTACTGAGTCTAAAGCATCCCAAGGTAAAAGGTCTAATCTTCTTTTGCCTTGGTCTTGTTTAACACTTGAGTTCATTAAGTTCCTCCTCTAAATCTTTACCATACATATACATACCTTCTAGTGTGTACTCAAAGTCTAAGTTTCTACCATACTCTAAATCTTTCCAGTTACTAGCTACCCCAACATCACAAGGCATTGGGACATCTTTAAGAGGTGCATTCTTAGTTATCTCAAACCATGCTGTCTGGGCCATCAACACTAACTGTTTACTAAGTTTAGTATATAACTCTTTATCATCTGGAACATCTATAATAACACTATCATGGACTCTGTTTACAATATAAACATCATCATACTGACTTGTTATATATTTTCCAATGTAATGTAACCATAGTTTAAATATTTCACTACCTGTACCTGATACCCTAATGTTGTTAAGGTCAGTTACTGTTCCCGCCTTATAAGGTCTTCCACTAATTGTTATATCCATCATTGTTTTAGACTTACCATTTTTGGCATGCCAACCTTTTATGTCTGAGAAGATATCTTTCCATGTAGTTGTAATCTTTTTAGCTATGTCATCTCCAAACCAAACACCACCAAGCTTACAAACTGTTCTCTGGAAGTTAGATACACCTCCACCATATAGTAGCAAGAAGTTACATTGTTTAGCTATGAACCTAGGTTCAATACCTTCAGGTAAGTTTGCTAAGTCTTCCTCACTTAGATTAAGGTTGTTACCTACAAATGTATGCAGGTCAATCCCATCCTTAAGTGACTTATACATATTCATCTCAGGTAAAGCAGCACAAATAATCCTAAGTTCCACCTGAGCAAAATCTGAGTATATAAGCTTTCTACCATTTCCTGGTTGATGTCCCCACATACTTTTCATTGTTCTAGGATACTGTGAAAGGTTCTCATTATCAACCTGAATTCTACCATTAATAGCATGAGGACTAAATGTGCCTCTTATCCTTGGTATACCATCATCTCCAACTGTGTAAGCTTTCCTAGCTCTGTCAGCAAAGTTTAGCCTTTTAAGAGCTTTTCTCTGTTGATTTATAAGCCTAGCTTTCTCTACAACTTCCTCACTATGAACATAGCTTGTCTCATAGTAGTAAACCAGAACTTTAGGTGAGTCAGGTAAGTCCTCAACACAGTTAACTACTGTTTCATTACCAAATTCTCTTGTAACAACCTTTAGTGTTTTAGTTTTTAAACCAAGAAGTAATGCAGCAGGAAACTTTCCTTTTGTCATCTTTGTTCTTAGTGCAATACCAGTTAACCCTCCAGGTCTGTTTTGTATCATTGATAATGCTTCCTCATCAGAGGACATTACAGTTCCTAAAGCCTTTCTTACTTGTAAATAACTGTTTACATTCAGGCCATTAAGTGCCTTAGTGTTGTTAGCTATAAGTTTTATATCTGCATCTTCAAGTGCTGTAAGTTTATCAAGGTCAAGAGGCAAGCCTTTACTATCTGTTTGTATATGCTCAATAGTTAACTTATCTAGTACATGAACAAAGTGGTCCTCATATTCTTTTACTTCTCTGTATAACTTAGGCAACTCATAAACATCTATGGCAGCATAAAGTAGTTGGTCATCTGTAAGCTCAGACAACCCCTCAGGACCTTCAACATAAACACCTTTTACCATTAAGCGCTCAAAACTCATCTGCATTTCTTTTTTATTAAGACCTGCTTTCTTGTATGGGTCCTCACCTAGTACATATGCTAGACATGAGTCTAAACCAAAACCTTTACCAGCATTAAGTTCAGGAAACCTCAACCTACTCATGTAAAAAGTATCAGCCCACTCCCTAGGCATCTTAAATGTTCCAGGTTCCATATCTTTGTTAAAACAGCCAAAGTCATAAGTTATGTTATGACCAATTATTTTATAGGGCTGTACTATTGACCATATAACACTAACAGATACTTCTGTTGTATCAAATAGTAAAGTCTGTTCCCAATGCTCTTGATAGATTTGTATCAGCCTAATTTGGCTACCTAGTTTACTTGTCTCTGTATCTAAGAATACAGGGTCACTTGGTCTTAAAGACTCAAGTAGTTCCTTTACTGAACTTTTCCTGTATATCATGACTACAACTTAGGCTTGTTTCTAGGTTCTGTAGCAGTTGAACTTTCCATGCTCTGAGGAGCTTTGCCTTGTAACTCAGCATCTTTTGCTTTTAATTTCTTAAGTACATCATTTGGAGCTGCTTGAACATAAATATCCCAAGCATAATA
>Ga0256837_1000345_pt1 | contig 40977 bp, 60 predicted proteins | sample 4562384metaG_FD_185976 | JGI IMG/M metagenome (GOLD analysis project Ga0256837, IMG submission 185976) | Hydrothermal vent microbial communities from Guaymas Basin, Mexico - 4561-384 | ecosystem: Environmental > Aquatic > Marine > Hydrothermal vents | place: Mexico: Guaymas Basin | collected... | reverse complement strand
CCTGGTGCTAGACGTGAAGTGCTTGAGAGCTTCTTAAAACGTGTAACGCAAATAGAGGAGATTGCCTCTAAACACAATAGTGTAAAACAAGCCTATGCAATTAATGCTGGACGTGAAGTAAGAGTACTGGTCAATGCAGAACTCATCAGTGATGATGAAGCAGCACTTCTTGCAAAAGAGATAGCACAAGAGATAGAAGAGAGTGTGCAATATCCAGGTGAAATAAAAGTAAATGTTATTCGTGAGAGCCGAACGATTGAGTTTGCGAAATAAAATTTTAGAGGTTTTACAACACCTCTAAAACCCTCACCGCTACAAAAATAATCCCTAAAAAAAGAAAAGAACTCAAAAAAACAAGTGCAGTCACCACCTTTGGTTTACAATCATAAAGCGATGCTAAATTAACATTTGCAACAGCAAGTGGCATAATAAGCTCTATAAAAATCACCCCTTTTACCATTGCATCTAACTCTATAAAAGAAAGCACAAAGAGTGTAAGTAAAGGTAATACAATAAATTTAAAAAATAACACCCAACTCACTAACTTTTTACTAAGCTCTTTTATTTTTGTACCATAAAGGTATATTCCAAATAAAAAAAGCTGCATTGTCATAGAAGCGTATGCTCCCATCATTAAAGAGTTCAATACTGCACCTGAAGGTCTATAGCCATATCCACTTAAAATAAGTGCTACAATAGCAGCCCACAAAATTGGAAGTTTTACAATATTTAAAAGAGATTCTTTTGTAGAAAAACTTCCACGTGAATAAAAAAAGACACCAACTGTATAAACAACAAATACATTTACAAGGTTTATAATAGTAGTGTAAGGGATAGACTCCTCCCCAAAAATAGCTATATTTATGGGGATACCTAAATTTCCAGTATTTCCAATAATAGCTGAAACCGTAGCAATAGAGTACTCCTTTTTAGACTCAAATAAAGCCTTTGCAAAAAAGAGTGAAACAACCAGTGTAACAGCAACTATAGCTAAATAGATAGAGGGAGCATAAAGCAAAGTGATATCAACAGGCCTTACTAAAAGCCCCCAAAATGTTAAAAAAACTTGTAAAAAATAGACATTTAAAAGGGTTATGGTTTTGTCATCTATTTGCTCTTTAAAGCTCATTTTGGCAACATAGCCCATAACGATAAAAATATAAACACTAAGGATTGAAAAGATTATTGCATTCATAAGTGGCATTATAATATAATTGCACAAAAAAGGATTTACTTTATGCAAACTTTAGCAGATGTTCAAAAGATTATTGATGAAAATATGGCTGTTATGCTTTACTTTTCAGCACCAACTTGTAATGTATGTAAAGCACTCAAACCAAAACTTTTAGAAGCGATAGAATCTAATTTTGATAAATTTGAAATTGTAAGTATCGATACTTCAATAGAACAAGATATAGCAGCACACTATAGTGTTTTTGCAATTCCAACTGTTTTAATTTTCTTAGATGGAAGGGAGTTTTTAAGAAAATCTCGCCATATGAGTATAGATGAAGTGATACGTGAAATTGAGAGACCTTACTCTATTATGATGTCGTAACCTTACTTTATACCCTACTAACACTTACAACCTCTTGTGTTTCTACACAAAAAGCACTAAGTTGGTTGTAACCATATCTTTTTAAGTAACACCCCATATCTACATTTGCAAAATGTTCTTGAATTTCTACACCAAATTCAACAGGAGAGTGCCCAAAGATATTATAAATCTCACTTTGAGGGCTTGGGTCTTTTCTATTCCAAAGAGCATACTCTCTAAAAGTTTCAAAACCCTTTGAATTATTATGATGGTGCCATACATCTGCACATGATGCGTGAGAGATAACTACTTGTTTGTTATTGATTTTATAAGGGAGTTTTTTATAAAGTGGTAAAGATTCAAGCCATGCAATATCATCTTGAAATCTCAATAATCTCTCTTTATTTTCAACACACACTAACCCCTCTTTTTTATCATACTTTAAAAGATTATATGAAAAAAGTGTTGCATCTCCACCATTGTTATACCAAGTGTGTAAAAAGCTAGGGTTTGTTGTATTTGGATAGCCTTTCAAAAAACTCTTGCCATAGTGAATCATCATATCTTCATGGTTACCTAAAACAACATCATAACCCTTTTCTCTTACAAGTGCTATAACCTCTGCAGAGTTTGCACCTCTATCTATAAGATCACCAACAAAAATAATATTTGCATTTTTTGGAAGTTTTTGAAGGAGTGCTAAGAGTGTTTTGTACTCTGCATGCACATCTCCAATAATGAAGGTTTGTTTAACTTGTTGCATAAAAAAAGTGGTTCTATAAACCTAAAAGCTCTCTTACCACTTCTCTATCATCAAAAGGAAGTTTTTTATCGTAAATTATTTGGTAAGCTTCATCACCCTTACCTAAAATAACCACAACCTCGTTCTCCTCTTGGTCATCAAGAGCCATCTGGATTGCTTTTTTACGGTTAAGCTCTATAACAACATTACTTCTATCTTCAATCCCATCTAAAATATCTTGTGCGATAGCTTCTGGGTCTTCATTACGTGGGTTATCACTTGTAATATACACTTTTTTAGCAAGCATAGCAGCAACTTTTCCCATAAGTGGACGTTTTATTTTATCTCTATCGCCCCCTGCTCCAAATACTACTAAAAGCTCTTTTTCTTTGAGAGCATTAAGCACTTGTTGCATCCCATCTGGAGTATGAGCAAAATCTACTATAACATTTGGAAGTTTGCTTACTTGCTCCATTCTTCCACTTACACCTGCAAAATTATCTACAACTTCTGCTATCTCTTCAAGTGATTTATCTGTCACTAAATGCACAGCAGCAATTGCAGCTAAAAGGTTATAGAGGTTAAAAAAACCATGAAGCGATGCAGTAAAAGGAACCACTTGCTGGAAGTTTTGAATAATCCCACTTGAGCCATCATTGAGTGAATATGCCATAAGTTTGTATGTTGCAATAGATTCTATCCCATAAGTATATGCTTTTGAGAAATTAAATTTTGCTTTTGGTTCATCACGGTTGATAAGTTTTTTTCCACCATCACTAAAAAAGCTATTTTTTACATGAACATACTCATCAAGTGTTTTGTGGTAATCTAAATGGTCTTGTGTAATATTTGTAAGAATCTTTAACTCAAAAGGTAATCCCTCTATACGCTTTTGCACAATTGCATGAGAGCTTACCTCCATTACAAAATATTCACATCCAGCCATTACAGCTTGGTAGATATGTCTGTAAGTATCAAGTACAGATGGAGTTGTTAAAGATTTTCCCTCAACCACTTCATCATTCATAAAAAAACCACGCGTTCCTTGCATAGCAGCTTTGTATCCTAAATCAAGTAAAAAAGAGTAAATAGCACTAGCAGTTGTTGTTTTACCATTTGTCCCTGTAATACCTATAATTTTTATTTTATCTACCCCAAAGAGTGGAGCTATCTTTTTAACATCAATAATAGAGTGTGCATTGTGTGCTTTTGCATCATCAAGATAATTTTTATTTTGTGTAGTAAGAACAAATGCAGTTTGTTCATCACACTCTTGTGAGTTTTGTGTTACATATTTGTAGGGTTGATCTGGTAATTCAATTTTCAACTACTTCACCTTTTGTTGCAATTTTTTCAAGTAAATCTTGTAAAACATTATCGTTTGGATATGCTTTAATAGCACTCTCTATATATGAAAATGCCATATCTGTAAAATCGTGTTCGACAAGTTGGTCTAAAAAGTCTAAAAAATCCTCTTTTTTAGTGATAATAACTTTCGTTGAAAACATAATATTTTCAAAAATCTCTTTAAAGTTATCATCCTCTTGTTTTACAAGCTTTTTAAAATCTTCATATAAAATACCATCTTCATACTCAAGACGCTCAATAATTGGCTTTGTAAAAATCTCACTTAGTTGCTCTAAAGAGTTATCCATACTCTCTAAAAGTTCACCAATAATTGCATCTGCACTCTCTTGATCTTCCTCTTTTAAAATCTCATAATAGTCAAATAAAGCTTCAGCACTTGCATCTCCACTTAAAGCCATTTCAGAAAGTATAACACCATTATAAGCCTCTTGAGAGTTTGGATAGTCTTGTAACACTTGTGCAAAAAGGTCCATCGCCTCTTTATACTGCGCTTGTAAAAAACTATCTTTTGCTTTTTGTAAAGTCTTATACTTACCCATTTTTCTCTCTTTTAATTATAGATTCTCTATATCGTTTTCCATACCAAAAGGAACATTAACAACAACCAATTCTGGGTGAATATCCATTCTAAGCTGACGTTCAACCCCATATTTTAGAGTATTACCACTACTTGCACAACCAACACATGCACCTTTTAGTTGTACATATACTTTTGAGTTTTTTACTGTAATAAAATCTATATCTCCACCATCAAGTGCAAGTGATGGACGAATTTTATCTATTACATTCTTTACAGGTTGCATCAACTCTTCATCAGTAAATGGGATCATTTTTATTTCCTTATATTAATTATAATTTTTGTTTCATAAAATATGAAAATATCGCTTAATAACCCATAAAAGCTACAAGCTAATTATTCAGCAATGCTACAGCTTCAGCAACATAACTTGGTTTATGCATAGAGGTTACAATTGTATCTACATTTTCTTGTGCAAGTAAAAACTCAAATGCACACTCTTGCATTGTTGCGTTACAATTACTAAAATACTCAGCAAGTCTCTTTCTTGTAGATAAAGAACACTCATATTTTACCATAGCTTTATACTCTTGTAAAAACTTCTCAATATAAACTAAAAGTTCCTCTTGAATCTTTGGCTCTAATTTCTCAATACTTTGTTTAATATAAGGTAAAACTTCTGAAGTTAAAAAAACTTCATACTCTCCAATCCAGCTATATTTATGTTTTTTCGTATCAAGATTTTCTATAAGGTTATACAAAGGCTCAAGTGTATCATTTTCACAAATCTCTAAAAGCTCATTGAGATAATAGTAATACTCTCTTGGTTCATCATATGTAGCTAGACGAAAAACACCATCTTTTGTCGTTGCTTGAAGTGGTGAAGATACAACAACCTCTAAATTATTCTTTTTCCCCCAAGCAGCACACTCTAATCCCTCTTGGTTTACAATATTGATTGGAAGTTTTATAGCACTCAAACTATGCTCTTTATTACCTATCTCAATAGCAGCATTTTTTGCCATTGTAATTAAATCTTCATATGGAAGATGAAATAAAAAATCTTTAGGATGTGCAAAAGAATCAGATGCAATACCATATTTTGCAATTCTACCTTGCTGCACCTCTTTCTCAAAAAATAAAAAAGCACCAATAATCTTTTTATAGACTTCCTCTATCTTCTCTTCTCTATCCTCTTGTGTTAAATCACCCCAAAATTCTGCTTCTGGATTTTTTAAAAAGAGTGTTGTAATCTTCTTTTGTTGAAGATTTTCTAAAGAGTTCTCAAAAAGTTGTTCAAGGTTATCCTCTTTAACATCAAATTCAAGTTCAAGAGCAATCTCTACCTCTTCATCTGTTGTTTGTAAAACAGTAGCTAAAGCCTCTTGTGCTAAGTATCCCATATTGTGTGGAGTTGTGTAAAAAGTAGTAATACCACTTTGCAGTGCTTCTTGTATAGCAAATATGTGGTTGTTGTTCACTAACGAAGTTTTATAATTTCCAAATGCGAAAGTACTCATCTATTTTAACCTTAAAGTAATTTAGAATTGGGAAGTTATAGTGGGGGATTTTTGGGCAAAGCCCAAAAAAGTGGTTTAAAGAATTATACTAATTCAATAAATGCCATTGGTGTAGCATCACCACGGCGAATACGAGTTTTAACGATTCTTGTATAACCACCATTACGCTCAACATATCTTGGCGCAATTTCGTTTACTAATTTCTTAGTAGCTTCTTTACTACGAAGTACTGCAAATACAGCTCTATGAGCATTAGAATCACCTTTACCAGCAGTAGTGATAAGTTTTTCAATGAAAGAACGTAACTCTTTAGCTTTCATTGCAGTAGTTTCAATTTTACCATGTTCAATTAACGAAATACTAAGGTTCATTAAAAGTGCTTTTCTATGTGCACTTGTACGACCTAGTTTACGATATCCATGACGGTGTCTCATATCAATTCCTCTTTTAAGCCTAAGCTTCTATTTTCTTTTTCAATGCAGTAACAACATCATCGCTAAGATCTGCACCAACTGCAAAACCGAACTCTTGCACTTTTTCTACGATCTCATCATATGATTTTTTACCAAGATTTTTTACATCTTTGAGTTCACTTGGACTCATAAGAACAATCTCACCAATATATTTAATATTTGAGCGATCTAAACAGTTAAAACTACGAGCACTCAAACCTAAACTATCAATATGAGTTGTTAGTTTTTTAATATCAGGATTCTCTTCAACTCTCTCAATTGTAGCTGAAGTTTTAATGCTAATCTCTGAATTAAATACAGCAAGTTGTGCGTACATTACCTCTAATGAGTTTCTAAACGCTTCAACTGGTGTAATTTGTCCATCTGTTTTAATATTAAGAACAACTCTTTCAAAGTTAGGGTTATCTTCTACTAAAACATTTTCAATTTTATATGTTGCACTTCTTACTGGTGTAAAGAAAGCATCAAGTGCAATATATCCATCTTCTAACTCTTCATAAGTATCTTCACTAGCTACATAGCCAATACCCTTAGCAATTTTAATGCTAAAGTTAAGTGTAGTATCTTCATTAAGAGTTGCAAGAGGAGCATCAGGAGTTACAATTGCAACATCATCATTACTAAGGTCTGCACCAGTAATAGTACATGGACCACTAAAGCTGTAATTAATCTCTGCTTCCTCTGCATCGTTATTGAGTTTAAAACGAATCTCTTTAAGATTTAAAATAAAATCTGAGATATCTTCGAGCATACCACGCACAGAGTCAAACTCGTGCTTAGCACCCTCTATTTTAATAGCTATTGGAGCAAAACCAACAGAAGAACTTAATAAAAAACGGCGAAGTGGATGAGCTAAAGAGATAGCATATCCAGTTTCAAACGGATATGCAATAATATTAGCTTCGTTCTCACTAATTTGTTCTACCTCGAACTCTTGTGGAGCTAATGGAGTAGTTTTAATTTTTTTCATTTTTTAACGCCTTTTTTATTAATTACTATTTTGAGTAAAGCTCAACGATTAAACGCTCTTCTACAGGAATAACAACTTCTTCACGCTCTGGAAGGCGTGTAAAGATACCAAATACTTTATCAGCGTCCACATCTACCCATGGAGCGATACCAGTTTGGTTAGTTAACTCAATAGCACGAGCAATTTGAACATTGTTCTTGCTTGCTTCGCGAACCTCAATTTTTTGACCTGGTTTTACACGGTATGAAGGGATATCAAGTTTCTTACCATCTACAAGGATATGACCATGAGTTACAAGTTGACGTGCAAATCTACGAGTAGATGCAAATCCCATTCTGTAAACTACATTGTCTAATCTTTGTTCAATTAGAGTGATAAGGTTTGTACCTGTATTTCCTTCACGACGTTTTGCTTCAGCAAATAATGCACGGAATTGTTTCTCAGAAACACCATACATAAATTTTGCTTTTTGTTTCTCGTTAAGTTGTAAACCATACTCAGAAACTTTTTTACGACGTTGACCATGCTGACCTGGACCATATGGACGCTTTTCTAAAGCAGACTTACCTGCTAAACGGCGCTCACCTTTTAGGTTAAGGCTTACCCCAAATCTTCTCTCGATTTTTTCTACTGGACCTCTATATCTTGCCATAAGTCAAACTCCTTACACTCTACGACGCTTAGGTGCGCGACAACCGTTATGTGGTAATGGTGTAACATCTTTCATAAATGTAACACGAATTCCTTCGATCGCACCAACAGATTTAACTGCAGTTTCACGACCAGATCCTGGACCTTGTACTTTAATACCAAGTTCTTTAATACCATGTACTTTTGCTTTTTCTACTGCTGCTTCAACAGCTGCTTGCGCCGCAAATGGAGTAGATTTTTTAGAACCTTTAAACCCAAGACTACCAGCAGAACTCCAAGCAATCATATTACCCATTTCATCAGTAATAGTTACTAGAGTATTGTTAAATGATGCTGCAATGTGGATAATTCCACGAGCGATATTTTTCTTTACTACTTTTTTTCTAACAGCTTTTCTTTTTGCCATCTATAATTCCTTACGCTGCGCCGACAGTTTTACGTTTACCCTTACGAGTACGCGCATTTGTCTTAGTTTTTTGTCCACGAACTGGAAGACCACGACGGTGGCGAAGTCCACGATAGCTTCCAAGATCCATAAGTGCTTTAATATCCATCGCAACTTTTTTACGAAGATCTCCCTCTACCATATGGTTAGCACGGATCTCTTTAGTAATAGCTGCAACATCTTCTTCACTTAGTTCATAAACTCTTTTGTTATAATCAATACCAGTCGCATCTAAAATCTTGCGAGATTGGTATAAACCAATACCATAGATGTATGTTAGACCATACTCTATACGTTTTTTCTTAGGTAAATCAACACCAGAAATACGAGCCATGGTTATCCTTGTCTCTGTTTATGTTTAGGGTTCTTGCAGATTACTCTTACAATACCTCTTCTTTTGATAATTTTACAATCATCACACATCTTCTTTACTGAAGCACGTACTTTCATAGAAAGCTCCTCTTGTTATATCTTTGCTACTCTTAGGCAAACTTGTTTTTAAAAAAATGTTGTTGCTTGCCAATGTTTTTATCTTTTGTATCACTACTAAAGGTAAAAACACTCTAACAGTTTTTTGTTAGAGTAGCAAAGCAGGTTGGGATTATATCAAATTTTATGTAAAAAATTTATTAAATATGGCATAATTCTACTATGAATAGATATGAAGATAAACTCAACCAAGCAATACAAAAAAACAAATTTTTCTACAACCTTCCACAAGAGGAACAAATTTTTTTAACGCAACAAGCACAAGAGTACCGTTTTAGTTTTCAAGAACTCAAACAAATTTTTGAAATTGCACGCGATTTAGATATGTGGCAAGAGCAACCCATAAGCAGTATATTTCAAAATCATCCAAATAAAAAAATTGTGATGAAAAAACTCAAAGAGCAATATGATGCAATTCGTAACAAACCAAATAACTATACAAATTTTACTCCTATTATTCCTAAAGAGGAGCAAAAGTTTAATTTTGTCAAAAAAGAGAAAGAGGGATTTGGTTTAGGACTCTGCCCAGTAGCAAGTGAAAAAACACGTTGTTGTAATCTTTTAACACTAGATGCTGTTGAAAGTTGTGGGTTTGATTGCTCTTATTGTTCAATTCAGAGTTTTTACAATCAAAATACTATTACATTTGACAGTGGTTTTTCAACAAAACTCAAAAACTTACAACTCGATCCAAATAAAACATACCATATTGGAACAGGTCAAAGTTCTGATTCTTTAATGTGGGGTAATAAAGAGGGTGTTTTAGATGCTTTATTTGAATTTGCAAAAAAACATCCAAATGTTATTTTAGAATTTAAAACAAAATCTTCTAATATTGCTTACCTTTTAGAAAATGATGTTCCAAAAAATATCTTAGCAACTTGGTCGCTTAATACTCCTATTATTATAGAAAACGAAGAGCACTTAACTGCTTCTTTAGAAAAACGTATAGCAAGTGCAAGAGCTGTAGCAGATAAAGGTGTAAAAGTTGGTTTTCACTTTCACCCAATTGTACATTATGAAAATTATTTGGAGGATTATAAAAAAATTTACGATACACTCCTTAAAGAGTTTAGTGCAGATGAAGTTGCACTTGTTAGTTTTGGAACATTAACTTTTATTAAACCTGTTATTAAACAACTGCGTGAACGCTCTTTTAAAAGTAAAATTACACAAATGCCTCTTGAGGATGCAAGTGGAAAAACTTCTTATCCAGATAGTATAAAAGTAGAGATGTTTAAACATGCCTATGAGAGTTTTAAACCTTGGCATAAAAATGTATTTTTCTATTTATGTATGGAGGAGCATCAAATGTGGAAAAAAACTTTTGGGTATGAGTATTTTACAAATAACGATTTTGAAAGAGCAATGCTGAGTAGCTATGCTAAAAAAGTGGGTATAGAGTATAAGATATAGAGGTTAAATAACCTCTACATGCCATGGTTCAAAACGAACACCATCTTTATTGTTATGCTTATAACGCATAGCAATATATGGAAGTTTTCTCATCTCATGGAACTCTTTTGTTTTTGCAAACTCTGCTGTAAAGTTTTTATAACCCCAATCGATTCTACCAACATCAAAATCACTTACTGTATGGTATGAACGTGACGGTGGAGCAATCTGGATTGTTGCTTTAGTCATATTCCCACCAAGATTATAAATTTTATTTACATATAAATCTAATTGCTTTACAACATTTCTAATTCCAGATGTAAGTTTTAGTGTTGTTCCAACATCTGCAATAATTTTATGGTAATCGTGTTCTGGCTTTCCACGAAACAAAAAGTGCCCCGTATGTGGAATTTTAACAACCTCTTTTTTATTAATTTTATTATCAATATTAAAACAAGTTTGTTTTCCATAAAAACCATACTTTGAAGGATCTTCATAAAAAAGTCTTTCAATAAATGCGATCTCTTGCTTTGTAAAAGCACCAATCGATTTATAGTTTCTAGCATAATAAAGAGTATCACTAAAAGTGATAAGATTAAAATTTGCATACCCCACATGACGACGCACACGTCTAAGCCTATGTCTAATAGAAGTTAATATCTCATACTCACTAGAAGAGAGATAAAAATCCCCACTATTTGCCATCAGCTCAGAAGTAATAAGAGGTGAAACCGATAAAAATGCTAAAAAATTTCTTCTTTTCATAATGTCCATTATAACAAAAGTTTCATTAAAAATGGTACAATCATAAAAAAATTAGGATAATTTAGTGCAAAACTCTTTTTTAGAACTCGGACTTACCAACAAACTTAAAATTGAAAGAGAGACTCCTCATGGTCTTTTTCTTAGTGCCCAAGATGGCAAAGAGGTACTCTTACCTCAAGCATACGTTACACCAGATATGCAAATTGGAGAGCTTATAGATGTTTTTTTATATACAGATAGTGAAGATAGACTCATTGCTACTACACTCACACCAAAAGCAAAATTAGATGAATTTGCTTTTTTTGAAGTTGTAGATGTTGCGAAATTTGGAGTTTTTGTGGATTGGAATCTTCCAAAAGATCTACTTGTTCCAAAAAAATTACAAAAAGAGTCACTAAAAATGGGTGAGAAATACTTTCTTAAAGTTGTTTACGATGAAAAAACTCACCGCCTAGTAGCAACACAAAAATTTCATGATACTTTTAGTAAAAAAGTAAAACATCTTCATAAAAATCAAGAACTTCCAATTGTTGTTATTGCTAAAACTCCACTTGGTTTTAAAGTTTTAGTTGATGGACAATATGAGGGTATTTTATATAAAAATGAAATTTTTCAACCTCTTAACATTGGTGATGAACTTAAAGCCTACATAAAAAATATTAGAGGTGATGGGAAACTAGATATGCAACTAAAAAAACTAGGTGCAAAAAATAGTTCAAGTGCTACTGTAGTGGAACTGCTTAAAGCAAATGGTGGTATTTTGCCATATAACTATAAAAGTGATGCCGAAGTGATTAAAGAGATTTTCCATATGAGCAAAAAAGAGTTTAAACGCTCCCTTACAACTTTACAAAATAGTGGTACAATAGAGGTAAAAGATACAGGAATTTATCTAAAGGGGTAGAAAATGAAAAAATGTAATTCACTACAAGAAGTTAGAAAAGAGATAGATAAACTAGATGAAGAACTTGTAAATATTATCTCTCAAAGAGCACACTTAGTAGCACAAGCTGCTTCTTTTAAAAATAGTGTAGATGAGATTAAAGCAAATGAACGTTTAAATGATATTAAACAAAGAGTTCGTACATTAGCTATTCAAAAAAACATTAATCCAAATATGATGGAAGAGTTATTTACTATTATGATAAATGAGATGGTAGAAACAGAGATTGCAGAATTTAGAAATGCAGGAAAATTTTAGAGATAAATAGAAGAGAAAATCTCTTCTATTTATAACGATAAGTGATACGACCTTTATCAAGTGAGTATGGAGTTAGCTCCAATTTCACACGGTCACCTGGAAGAATTTTAATGTAGTGCATTCTCATTTTTCCAGCAATATGACATAAAATAATATGTCCATTATCTAATTCAACACGAAAAGTTGCATTTGGCAATGCTTCAATAATCTTGCCATCAACTTCAATAACATCAGCTTTAGCCATATTTCAGTCCTTTTTTACTCTTAAGCAAGAGATAATATTTCAGCTTTACCGTTGATAATTGCAACAGTATGCTCATAGTGTGAACCGCGTAAATTATCGGCACTAACAACATCCCACCCATTTTCTAAAATAACAGGTTCAGCATCTTTTTGACAGATCATAGGTTCTAAACAAAAAACCATCCCATCTTTTATTTTAGGACCAGCCTTAGGATTTTTCCCTTCCAAATAGTTTGGAATCTCTGGTTCTTCATGAGGTTTTTTCCCAATACCATGTCCACAGAAATTTCTTAGAGGCACAAACCCTGCATCTAAAATAAACTGTTCAATAAGATAAGAGAGCTCTTTAAATCTCATTCCAGTTTTAATATTCTCTATTGCATAGTAAAGTGCATCTTTAGAACATGCTATGAGTGCTTCATCCTCTTTTGTGATTTGGCCAACACCAACAGTAATAGCAGCATCTCCAAACCAACCATCAAGCTCTGTTCCAATATCATAACCAATTACATCACCCTCTTGGAGTTTATAATCTGTTGGAATACCATGAATAATAACTTGATTTAAAGAGGTACAAACACTATTTGGAAAACCGTAAAGCCCTTTAAAAGATGGCTTAGCACCTTGAGCTAAAATATAATCTTCAGCCATAGCATCAAGCTCTTTTAAACTCATTCCCGGTTTTGTGTTTGCACGAAGCAGTTCTAAAGTACCACCAACAATTTTGTTGGCAGCACGAAGTTTTTCTATCTCTTGCGGTTTTCTAAGGGCGATAGCCATTGTTATAGACCAACCGCACTAAGCGTTTCATATTTGCTCATATAGATTTGAGCTTCAATTTTTCTCATTGTGTCAAGAGCAACTTGTACAACGATTAAAACCGCTGTTCCTCCAAAGAAGAATGGTACACCCATCCCCTTAATAATCATAAATGGAAGTGTTGCAATAAGACCCAAATAAAGAGCACCTGTAAAAGTTAAACGGCTTGCCGTTTCATTTAAGAACTCTTTTGTAGCCTCACCAGTACGAATACCTGGAATAAATCCACCTTGACGTTTAAGATTATCTGAGATATCTTTTGCATTAAAAGTAATACTTGCATAAAAGAATGCAAAGAAAATTACAAATACAAATGTCAAGAAGTTAAAGAAATAACTATTTGGATTTAAAAAGTCAGCAATAGCTAAAACAGTAGGATTTGTACTGCTTGATAATACTGTCATAGGGAACATTAAAATAGCACTTGCAAAGATAACTGGAATAACACCAGCAAGGTTTACTTTGATAGGAATGTAGTTCATTACACGTTTGTTTTGGTTTTGCATAATCGTTTTCTTCGCATAAGTGATTGGAATACGACGCTCACCAAGTTCAACATAAATAATAACTGCAACAGTACCTAAAATAAGTGCTAAAATTCCTAAAACAGTAAGGAAACTCATAGCTCCTGTATTTACCATCTCAATTGTTTGACCAATTGCACCTGGAATTGCAGAAACAATACCAGCGAAGATAATTAAAGAGATACCATTTCCAATACCACTTTGAGTAATTTGTTCACCAATCCACATTAAAAGCATTGTACCAGCAAGCATAGAAACAGCTGAGAGTACAATAAATGTTGTGTGATCTACTAAGATAGCACTATTTCCACTAGGACCTGTAAGACTTTGAAGACCTACACTTACACCAATAGCTTGAATGATAGTAATAGCAATTGTCGCATAACGGATAATTTGCATATACTTAACCATTCCATCACGCTCTTTTTTCATTTGCCCTAAAGAGGTAAATGAAGCAGCAAGAAGTTCCATAATAATAGAAGCTGTAATGTAAGGCATAATACCTAAAGAAATAATAGAAAGTCGCTCAACTGCATTTCCACTAAACATATTGAATAGTCCAAGTGCATCTGATTGGTGAGAGTTAAAAAATGAAGCAATAACAGCAGTATCTACGCCTGGAACTGGCACGTATGCCAGTAGGCGATAGATAAACAAAAAACCGATAGTAATAAGTATCTTATTAACTAGATTTTTGTTCACAACTATTTACCTGTTGTAGTAACGTTTTCGTCTTTAATTTTCGATGCTAAATCTTTTGCAGAGGCACCTACTAGTTTTACTTTAGTTACACTGTTAGCAATTTTGTGAACACTACGGATAGTTTCCATAGTGATCTCATCTAATGCTGCAACAGCTTTGATTTTCTCTACGTTGATTACGTATGGTTTAACAACTTTAGATGTAAAACCAATTTTAGGTAAACGACGAGCTAGTGGTTGTTGACCACCTTCGAAGTTTCTCTTTCTTTTGTAACCAGTACGAGATTTTTGACCTTTTTGACCACGAGTAGCAGTTTTACCCATACCACTACCTTGACCGCGTCCTACTCTTTTTCTTGAGTGAGTAGAACCAGCTGCAGGTGTTAAATTTTCAATACCCATCATATTATCCTTTTAATCTACCAAGTGCTTCAACAGTAGCGCGCACTAGTGTATTTGGATTGTTAGAACCGATCGATTTAGTAAGGATATCTTGGATTCCCGCAAGTTCTAAAACTGGACGAGCAGCTCCACCAGCGATTACCCCAGTACCCTCAGATGCTGGTTTAAGTAAAACACGGCTAGCATTATACTTATGCTCAATATCGTGAGCAATAGTAGAACCCTTGATTTTTACAGTAGTTAAGTTTTTAAATGCATTATCTACTGCTTTTTTAATAGCATCAGGAACCTCTTTAGCTTTACCAACACCATAACCGATAGTACCATTTTTGTTACCAACAACTACAAGTGCAGTAAAACGGAAACGTCTACCACCCTTAACAACTTTAGTAACACGACCAATATTTACAATTGATTCTTCAAAATCATCTCTGTTGATTTCCATACTGTCCCCTAGAACTTAATTTCGTTTGCACGAAGTGAGTCACCAAATGCAGCAACTACACCGTGGTATTGGTAACCATTACGATCAAAAACAATGTTAGTGATGTTAGCTTCTTTTAGTTTAGCAGCAAATGCCTCACCAAGAGCAGTAGCACCCTCTTTATTCGCTTTTTGGTCAATAGCTTTTGAGTGAAGAGCTACAAGTGTTGTACCTGTAGTATCATCAATAGCTTGAACACTGATATAACGATTTGATCTAAATACAGAAACACGAGGAAGTGTAGCACTACCGCTGATTTTTGCACGAATACGACGTTTACGCTTTAAGCGACTCGCCAATTTGCTTTTTAATACTTTAGCATTCATCTATACACCTCTCTTATTTCTTAGCAGTTTTACCGGCTTTACGCACGATGTGTTCATCAACATATTTAACACCTTTACCTTTATAAGGCTCTGGTGGACGGAAACTTCTAATCTCTGCTGCAACTTGACCTAACATTTGTTTGTCATGACTTTTTAAAGTGATAACATTTTTTTCAACAGATGCTTCAAGACCTTCTGGTAACTCATAGTTAATATCATGAGAGAAACCTAGTTGAAGATTAAGAACTTTACCTTTAACAGCAGCTCTATAACCAACACCATTGATCTCTAATTGCTTAGTATAACCAGTAGTTAAACCAGTGATAATATTAGCAGATAATGCTCTATAAGTTCCCCAAAAAGCTCTATGCTCACGAGAATCTGAAAGATTTTTGAAAGTTAATGTATTTCCTTCGATTGAAAACTCTACATTTCCTTTTGTATCTAAATCAACGCTTTTTTTACCTTTAGTAAAAGTAATAACATTTCCATTTGCAGTTACAGTGATATCACTTGCAAATTCAACAGGTTGTTTACCAATTCTTGACATGCTATTCTCCTTCTACCAAACTGTACACATAACTTCACCACCAATGCCTTGCTCATAAGCTTTGTCATTTGGTAGTACGCCACGTGAAGTACTTACAATAATAGTACCATAACCATTTTTGAAACGTTTAATATCATCTCTACCTTTATAGATACGACGACCTGGTTTAGAAACACGTTTAATTTCGTTGATTACAGACTTACCATTTTCATCATACTTAAGTACAACATTAATAGTCTTTTTAACACCATCTTCAACTACGTTGCAAGATTCGATGTAACCTTTTTCCACTAAGATATTTGCGATTGCTTCAACACTTTTTGAGTGAACAAGTGTAGTAGCTGCTAATCTTCTCATACCAGCATTACGAATACGAGTTAACGCATCTGATACTAAATCATTAATTGCCATTTATTTTTTCCTTTGCTTGCATTTAGCAGTATCAAGGGAGGCAAGATGCCTACCAGCTTGACTTTCTAACGCCTGGGATTAATCCCTCATTTGCCATTTTTCTAAAACATACACGACAGATTCCAAAATCTCTTAAAACAGAGTGTGGACGACCACAAATTTGACAACGTGTATAACCACGTACTTTAAATTTTGGAGTACGTTTTGCTTTAGCGATCATAGACTTCTTAGCCATTAGTTGCTCCCTTTAGTAAAAGGCATACCCATTTTCTCTAAAAGAGTTAGACCTGCCTTGTCATTTTCTGCAGTAGTAACAACTGTAATATTCATACCATGAATCTGCATAATAGAATCGTAATTTACCTCTGGGAAAATGAGTTGCTCATTTAAACCAAAGTTATAGTTACCACGACCATCAAAACCATTTCTTGGAACACCACGGAAATCTTTCACACGTGGAAGTGCAATAGAGATAAGGCGATCTAAGAAGTTATACATGTTTTCACCACGTAAAGTTACACGTACACCAACTGGCATACCTTCACGAACTTTAAAACCTGCAACTGATTTTTTAGCAATTACAGTACTTGCTTTTTGACCAGCAATTTTTGTAATTGTCTCTTCAATATTTTTCATTAGTTTGTTATCTTTCATTGCAAAACCAGCACCAACTGAGATGATAATCTTCTCAATTTTTGGTGTTTGCATAGGGTTTTTGATCCCTAATTCATTTTGTAATTCAGATTTTAAACCTAAATATTTTTCTTTTAAACGAGCCATCTAATTATGCCTCCACTTTACGTACATTTGAAATATGGATAGGCATCTCTTTATTGATATGACCACCCTCTTTATTCTCTTCAGTTGGTTTGATAGCTTTTTTAGCTACTTTACAACCCTCTACGATTACTTGGTTCTTTTTTGGTAAAACTTGAAGTACTTTTGCTTTTGTACCTTTGTCATCTCCAGCGATAACTTCTACCATATCACCTTTTTTAATCTTTAACTTTGCCATTAAACAACCTCCGGTGCAAGAGATACGATTTTCATAAATCCAGCATAACGTACTTCACGAGCGATTGGACCGAAAATACGTGTACCAATAGGCTCTTTTTTGTCATCAAGAATTACAGCTGCATTATCATCAAAACGGATTAATGAACCGTTTTCACGTTGAACCTCTTTATGAGTTCTAACGATAACAGCTTTAACAACTTTACCTTTTTTTACTTTAGCAGTTGGAATCGCTTTTTTAACAGAAGCAACAATAACATCACCTACTGAAGCATAGCGACGTTTAGAACCACCAAGCACCTTAATACACATAATCTCTTTAGCGCCTGTATTATCAGCTACATTTAAACGAGTAAAACTTTGAATCATTACTACGCTCCTTTTACGACTGACTTAAGTCTAAACGATTTTCTTTTAGATAGTGGGCGACATTCAATTGCTACAACTTCATCACCAACTTTACACTCATTACGCTCATCATGTACTAAGTACTTTTTGAAACGTTTTACAACTTTATGGTAACGAGGATGCATTACACGGCGCTCTACTAAAACTGTAATAGTTTTATCACCAGCAATTTTTACAACATTACCCTGAATTTCACGTTTATGTGTCATCGCTCGTCCCCTAGTTTGCTACTGCAGTTAAAGCAGTATTGATTCTTGCAATATCTTTTTTAGTAGCACGAAGCTCACTAGTATTTTGTAATTGCATCATTTTTTGTTTAATTTTAAGAGTAAAAAGTTCTGTCTTTTTCTCTTTAAGCATTGCTTGAAGCTCTGCTGCATTTTTATCTGCTAAATCAGAATATTTCATTGCTCATCTCCGCAGTAATAATTTTTGTTTTAAATGGTAGTTTATGCATAGCAAGTGTTAAAGCTTCACGTGCTAAATCATGAGGAACACCAGCCATTTCGAAAATAACACGACCTGGTTTAACGTTCATTACCCATTTATCAACACCACCTTTACCTTTACCCATACGAGTTTCTAAAGGCTTAGCAGTTAATGGTTTATCTGGGAATACACGAATCCAAATTTTACCATTTCTTTTAATTTTACGAGTTGCAGAAATACGAGCCGCCTCAATTTGACGAGAGTTAATACGACCAGCCTCTACCGCTTTAAAACCAATATCACCAAAAGCTAATTTATAACCTGAACGAGCATAACCACGGTTACGACCTTTCATTACCTTACGATATTTTGTTCTCTTAGGCATTAACATGATTATTCAGCCTTTTCTTTTCTTGGAGCACGTTTACCACGACGCTCTTGTTTTTCTTCTTTTGCTTCTGCAGGAATACCTTTAGTAAGCACCTCACCTTTGAAGATCCATACTTTAACACCGATAATACCGTATGTTGTATGAGCTTCAGCAAAACCATAATCGATTTTAGCACGAAGTGTATGAAGTGGAACACGTCCCTCTAAATACCACTCAGTACGAGCCATTTCTGCTCCACCAAGACGACCACTTACAGAGATTTTGATACCTCTTGCACCACTACGTTGTGCAGATTGAATAACTTTTTTCATTGCACGACGGAAAGCAACACGACGCTCAAGTTGAGTAGCAACGTTCTCAGCAACAAGTTGACCAGAGATTTGTGCTTTTTTCTCTTCTTTAATGTTGACAGAAACAGCTTTACCAATTAGTTTTTGTAAAGATGCTTTTAATTTTTCAATATCTGCACCTTTTTTACCAATAATAATACCAGGACGTGCTGCAACGATAGTTACACGAAGTCTCTTAACTGTTCTTTCAATGATGATGTTAGAAACACCAGCATAATAAAGTTCTTTCTTTAAAAATGTTCTAATCTTGTGATCTTCACCTAAAGCTGCTGGAGCAGTTTTAAAATTAGGAAACCATCTAGATTCCCAGTTACGGTTGATTCCAAGACGTAAACCAATAGGATTAACTTTTTGACCCATACTATTTACCCTCTACTTCTACTAAGATATGTGCTGTTGGTTTTCTAATACCTGAAGCCATACCACGAGCACGTGGACGGAAACGTTTAAGTACTGGACCATTATCAACACGACAAGACGTGATAACACAATCTTCAGCTTCGTTACCACTATTAGCTACTGCAGAAGCAATAACTTTAGAAATAATTTTTGCTGCTTTGTTTGGAGTGAACTCTAAAGCTGCCATAGCTTCTTCAGCATTCATTCCTTGTACCTCTCTAGCGATCAGACGAGCTTTAGTAGGAGACACACGGATAAATTTTAATAATGCTCTAGCCATGATTATCCTTTCTTCTGAACAGAGCCTTTGTGGCCCTTGAATGTACGTGTTGGTGCAAATTCACCAAGTTTATAACCAATATGATTCTCTGTAACATATACAGGAACGAATTGACGTCCGTTGTGAACATTTAGAGTTAACCCAACCATTTCAGGAAGAACCATAGATCTTCTTGACCAAGTTTTAATAGGTTTTTTACTGCCTTCTGCTTTAGCAGCCTCAACTTTTTTCATTAAATGATCATCTACAAATGGACCTTTTTTAATTGAACGAGCCATTAACCTACCCTTTTTGCATTTGGTTTACGACGAGTAATAATAAGTTTATCACTTGCTTTTTTACGACGAGTTTTAGCACCCTTCGTTGGTTTACCCCAAGGAGTAACTGGATGACGACCAGAGTTTGTTTTACCTTCACCACCACCGTGTGGGTGATCAATTGGGTTCATCGCAGAACCACGAGTTTGTGGACGAATACCCATGTGACGAGTACGACCAGCTTTTGCTAATACAATATTAGAATACTCTTCATTTCCAACAACACCAACTGTAGCCATACACTCACCAAGAACTAAACGCATCTCAGATGAAGGCATACGAAGTGAAACATATTTCCCATCACGACCCATAATTTGAGCAGATGTTCCAGCTGAACGTACCATTTGTCCACCTTTTCCAACTTTAAGCTCAATGTTATGAACTAATGTACCAACTGGGATATTTTTAAGTTTCATTGCATTTCCTGGTTTAACATCTAAACCAGCTTCTGCAGCTTCTACTTTATCACCAACTTGAAGTCCTTTTGGAACAATGATGTAACGTTTTTCACCATCAGCATAGTTAACAAGTGCAATTCTACAGTTACGGTATGGATCATACTCGATTGTAGCTACTGTACCTGGTACATTGAATTTATTTCTTTTGAAATCAATGATACGGTAAAGTTTTTTAGCACCTGCTTGCTTATGACGTGATGTAATACGTCCATTGTTGTTACGACCTGCATGTGCTGGTAACTTAACTAATAAAGAACGAACACTAGCTTTTGCTGTAATATCTGAACTATCTACATTCGTATAAAAACGACGAGATGGTGTAATCGGTCTATAAGTTTTTATTGCCATATTAAACCGCCAAACTTTCTATTTGTGCACCTTCTGGTAAAGTAACATAGAACTTTTTAAAGTCCGCTTGTTTACCAGCTACACCACGGAAACGTTTTGTTTTTCCGCTTTGATTTAGAGAATTGATTTTATTAGGAATGATTCCAAAATATTCTCTAAACACCTCTTTAAGACCAGTTTTTGTCATACGTGGTGATGTTTGAACAACAATAACACCATTTTCCTGTAAACCTAAAGTTTTCTCTGTATATACAATAGATTTGATATCTGTAATATCTGCCATTACTTAGCCTCACTTGTCAGATTTTCCCATACCGCTTTTTCTACCACGATTGAACGATAGTTAGCAGCTAAGTATGCATTTAATTCACTTTGCTCAATAACATAAGTCTGATGTAAATTCTCAAATGCTAAAACTGTTTTTTCATCTAATAAAGATTTAACAAATAAAGTATCTCTTTGTCCAAGTGCTTTGAAGATTGCGTTTGCATCTTTAGTTTTACCAGATGCTACTTCAACACTATCAACAACAAAAAGAGTACCGTTTTGAGCGTGCTCAGCTAAAGCAAAGTTTAAAGCTAATTTCTTTTGCTTTTTATTTACTTTTAAATCGTAGTTACGGTTGTTTTGAGGACCAAAAGCTTTACCCCCACCTACGAATACTGGAGAACGACGAGAACCCGCACGAGCACGACCTCCACCTTTTTGAGACCATGGTTTTTTACCACCACCGCTTACATCACTTCTACCTTTTGCAATTGCTGTGTTAGCGCGCATTGCAGCTTGAGCAGCTTTTACATAAAGATAAAGGTTATGAGGGTTAATTCCTGAAAAACTCTCTGGTAGAGCTAATTCAGATGCTTTTTCCATTTTTTCATTTAAAACGATTGCATTCATTATTTAGCTACCTTTACACGACCTAAAGATCCATTTGAACCACTAACAGAACCTAAAACCGCAATGATTTTGTTCTCAGCATCAAATGAAACGATCTCATTTTTTACACTATTTTGTGTGTTACCATATTGTCCAGGCATTTTCTTACCCTTCATAACACGACCTGGCCACTCAGCATTACCGATAGAACCAGTTCTACGACCAAATCTGTGACCGTGAGATGCTGGACCACCACCGAAGTTCCAACGCTTCATACCACCAGAGAAACCGCGACCTTTAGTATTAAAAGTAGTTTTTAATACTTTTGCTTCACTTAATGGTGATAAATCTAAATCACCAGCTTCTGTGTTTGCTACTTCAAGAGTTGCAAAACGGTTAAACTCTGCAGGAAGGTTGTACTTCTTTTGTTGACCTTCAATTGCTTTATTCATTTTTTTACCGCTGTTGTAAGCTACAACTGCGCTACCTTCATTTACTTCACATACTTTCACATCTAAAACTCTTAAAAGAGTTACAGGTTTAGATGGAACTGTGATAGTACGGCTCATCCCGATTTTTTCAACAATATATTCCACGACTACTCCTATTTATCCATAGAGCGAACTTCTACGTCCACTTCTGGTGCTAAATCTAGTTTCATTAATGAATCAACTGTTTCTGGAGTTGCAGATACGATGTCTATCATTCTTGCGTGCATACGAATCTCAAATTGCTCACGAGATTTTTTGTTAACGTGAACAGATTTTAAAACTGTATATTTACGAATTTTTGTTGGTAAAGGGATTGGACCACGAATAACCGCGCCAGTACGCTTTACAGCCTCTACGATTGATGCTACTGATCTATCGAGTACACGATGATCGTAAGCTTTCAATTTTAAACGAATTTTTTCCATAATTTTCCTTACTAAAGAACTCGTTAGGTCAAGCCTAACTATTTTTAAGGGAGCGTAATTGTAACAAATATCGCTTATTTATTCAAGAAAAAAGGTACTAAATTTTGATTTTTTTAAGATTTTATTTCCTTTTAAAAAGGAAACTGTAAAATTATGGCATGGAAATTTTACTAGAAGAACTTTATAAACTCGATTTACATATAGATAAATATCATGATAGAAAACTCTTTTTGGATGATAAATATAACTACCAAATTGTAGGAATTACACAAAGTGGTAAAACGAAACTAATAAAAAATTACCTTTTAGAGCATAAAAAAAGTAGTTATATTTTTATAGATTGTAACGACACACGCATAAAAAGTGAAGAGATTAATAAAATTTTAGAGGAGTTCTGTATTGCAAATAGTATTGAGATAGTAGCTTTTGATAACTACAAACAAGAGTTTAACATCCCTAATGTTAAGCAAGTTATTCTTAGTTCTGAACTTGCTTTTGAACTTAAAAACTTTAAAACCCTTCAACTTAACCTCCTTGACTATGAGGAGTTTTTAGCTTATGAACATCGCTACGACTCCTCTGCTGTAACACACTTTTTCCATCTTGGTGGATTTGCACATATGCATAAACTAAGCAGTGATGTTCGTGCACTCTATATTCAAAAAATATTACAAACCTCACTCACTCCTATAGAGTTTGCCATTGTAGAACTTGTTGCTAAAATGAATGCTCAAAAACTTTCTGCTTATGCAATCTATGAGCGTTTAAAAGGTGTACAAAAAATCTCAAAAGATAAACTTTACAAATCTTTTGAAGGACTTCTTACAAAAGGGTATATCCACCAACTTAGTAAACTTAACCATCCAAAAGCGGTAAAAAAACTTTACTTATGTGATATTGCCCTAAAAAATGCACTTAGTATCGATAAACATTTTGGAAGACTTTTTGAAAATATGATTTTTTTAGAGCTTTTTAAATCTAATGTAGAGGTTTTTTATGAAGAGGGAGTTGAGTTTTACCTTCCTCACAATAATAGTATTGTTTTATGTATGCCTTTTAGTGATGAGAGAACCCTTTTTAAAAAGCTCGAACAACTTGAAGCTTTTATTTTTAGCTACCAAATAACAACCATAACAGCTGTTACAATGAGTAAAGAAGCTACTATCTCTCACCCACTTTCAAAGGTAACTATGGTACCATTTGATATTTGGGCATTGGGGGATTAACAATGAAACTTTGTGGCATAGATGAAGCGGGACGTGGGCCAATAGCTGGAGATTTAGTAATGGCTGGGTGTATTTTGCAAAAAAATATAGAAGGTTTAAATGACTCTAAAAAACTTACAGAGAAAAAGCGTGAAATGCTTTTTGAGCAAATTGTGCAAAATTCACTCTACCATATTGTAAAATTTTCTGCACAAACTATCGATGAAAAAGGGATTGCTTTTTGTTTAAGTAGTGGTTTGCGTGAAATTTTAAAAACACTTCAAGCAGATGAGTACCTTTTTGATGGCAATACAACGTTTGGTGTAGCAAATCTTAAAACAATGATACAAGCAGATGGGAAAGTTCCAGAGGTAAGTGCTGCTTCTATTTTAGCAAAAGTTTCGCGTGATAGAGATATGAAAGAGTTTGCAAAGCAGTATCCACAATATGGTTTTGAAAAGCATAAAGGGTATGGTACAAAATTTCACGTGGAGATGATTGCACAATATGGTTACACTCCAATACATAGAAAAAGTTATAAAATAAAATCACTCCAACAACCAACACTCTTTTAGTTATAATAGATAAAAAAGGTTTACAAATGAATTATCCAAAATTTTTTGACGAAGTGGAGAAAATTACACTTAAAGATCCCCTTTCAGATGTTTTAGGAACATTTGAAAATGGAATTGTAGAGTTTAGCTATCTTGAAATTGTTAAAGCTTCAGGGCATAGTTGCCCAACTGTTGCTGGAGCTTATTTAGTTACACTTTATGCTCTTAAAGAGCTTTACAAAGATGCTATGCCAATACGTGGAGATATAAAAGTAGCTTTTGCTAACCCTTTAGAGGAGGGAGTAACAGGTGTTATTGCAAATGTTATAACACACATTACAGGAGCAACACAAAAGAGTGGTTTTAAAGGGTTAAATGGGAAGTTTGCTCGTCACTCTTTAATGGAGTTTGAGCAAAAAGTGCAAAATATCGCTTTTACACGTGTAGATACAAATAAAACAGTAGAGGTAATTTATAACCCTTCAAGTGTTGCACAAAACCCACAAATGCAACCACTTATGCAAAAAGTGATGAGTGGTACAGCCACGCAAGAGGAGAAAAAACTCTTTGGAGAACTTTGGCAAGAGAGAGTAAAGAAGATTTTACTTCAAAACCCTCAATCACTTATTTCAATTAATAAATAACAACCTCTGGAGCATTAAGCTCTGGAGACCAACCACCATTACAAGAGCAGTTGTAGTTTATACCATTTTGCGTTACATTAATATCTTTAAAATCTTCATACTCAGAACAAGCTTCTATAATCTCATAAATTGGTCTTGTATCATACACCCCACTTAATGCACAATCTTCAAATGCCCAACTATCTTTTGCATTAAATTTTAGTGTAATATTTTTCACTTCATCATTTAAATCTAAATCTATATCATCTTCATAAAATAAAATATCTTGATTTGAACCCTGATTTAAATTTGGCTGATCCCAATAAAAAGTATCACCAAATGGCCCTCTTTGGTGGTTTGTTTCTTTATCTGGGTCAGAAGCATATAGTTTTGTTTCTGGTGGCGTTGGTTCTGTTCTTATATCTGTTATATGTTGAGCATCCCACAACTCACCTGGTGCGATAACACCCAACTCTTTATTTGTACTATCTGTAAGTGTAATATCCCCTTGGTGGTGTGGTCTCTCACCATCATTATGCCCTTCATTTTCAAAATCATCATCACTCATATAAACTCTAAAATGGACAAAATTACCCTTTTTGTACATCTCTAGTGAATACCAATAGTAATAATACTCAACTTTTATTTTTGTATAGTGTGCATTTGGAATATCAAGTGTTGCTAACTCCAATCTTTGAGACGCATCAAATACTGCTGAGTCTTTAAGTTTCTCTTTTTGTAAAAGGTAAAAAACATTTCCATTTGTATCTTCTATGCTAATAGACTTAATAGCAAATTTAAGTGCCTGTGGTGTTGCATGTGCCGATACACCAAAGTTATGGTTACAATCAAGACCATCTTTTACACCTGGACCATCTGTAACATTCTCTTCAAATAAAGCCATCTCTTGGCATGTATGAGCATTGAGATCTTCGTATGGTTTTGTATTAAAATCTGCTTCTAAAAATACCCTTACAGCAGAAGATTTATTTGTTAATGTTTCTATTTTATTATCTTTTGCTACAATAAAACTTGCATCATCCAACAAAACACCCTGTGCAATATTTTCATCTTCAATAGTATGCCCCTCTAAATCCTCTTTGTTTTCTAAACCTAAAAATCCAAGAGCAAGAGAAGAGTTAAGTTGAAAAACACTCTCTTTGTTTGCATCGAGTGCTTCAAAAGCTTTTTGAACTTTTTGTTGCAATGTTCCATCGTAACTATTTGCTGCTTCAAACCCTATCTCTATCATACGATCTGTAATTGTTGTTGCAGTTTTAATAAGCTCTTTAAGGGTAGCTTTTGGGATAAAAGGCATCTTTGAACGGAGTGTATCAACTTGTTGTTTATAAGCATCAAAGTTTTGTTTGTTAAGCCCCTCTTTAATAAGCTCAACCATCTTTGTTAAAACAAGAGAAACCACTTCATCTTGTGTTGTTGCACTCTCATAAATCTCTTGAGGTGTCATTTTTTGAAACTCTGAACTTGTTTGTAAAATACGTAACATTCCATAAATTGCCAAAGAGGCTTGAAGTTTTTCAAGCTCCTCATCACTTTGAAGTGATGTTTTAGTATTTAAATCCTCCATAGGATCTTTTAAAACATCCTCTTGTGTAATTTGTTGAAGTCCTGCAAAATGGAGCATATCTGCAATTTGTTCTGCACTTAAACCCATAAATTTCAGTTGTGTCATAGGGGTTAAAACAACCTCTCTTGTATCTTCTACTGTTGTTTGAAGATTGAGTGTGTAGTATTTTGCATTATGCTTCCCTTGCTTTGCTAAAATAATGTATGAACCAGGTGTTAACTCTTCATTGAAGAAAAACATACCATCACTTCTTGAAGCAGTTGCATTTTGCTCTGTTGCATCACACTTTAAATTTTTGTTTTTATCTTCACACACAACTGCATTTTCAATATAAGGATCAGAAATAACTCCATAAGAGGGGTACTCATCTCTTAAATCTTCTAAAGGTTCCTCTGTTTGGAAACACCCCTGAAGCAAAAAAGTAGCCAATAAAACACTAAAATAACTTTTTTTCATAATTTTTCTCTTTTTCTTTTGAGTTTACACTAAAGAAAATTAAACCAAAGTTAATTTAGAGGAGTCAATTTCATAACGATTTTTTCTTTATTTTGCAACACCATATAGAATAAAAATTGAGTATCTTTTTTTGATTTATAAATATCTAAACTATCTACATTTGCTATTAAATCTACACTATAATCTTGCTCAGCAGCTAATGGAAGTTGTGTTATTTGCTTTAGTGATTCAACTCTAAAGAGTTTGTTATTTTGTACTAAATAAATAACATAAGGGTTAATTCTTCTATGTAAAGAGTGAGAGGTTTGTAAAAAAATTGTATCTGCTTTATGTTTTTCATGCTTCAATTTTACACCAGAGTTTGCCAGTAAAAAATCTAAATAGATAACCTCTTTAATTTTATCTGCAGTAAAAATTTTTTGAGCCTCTTTTTTGTATATTTTGTTAGAGAATTGTAATGCCGCATTGCTACGATAGAGAAATATCATCATAATAGAGAGTATGCTAATTGCTATCATCATCTCTAAAAGGGTAAAACCTTTTTTTATCATTGTAAAAGCCTTACTCTTAAAAGTGCTACAGAACTTTTTTGTGTTTGCATTATTGTTTTACCAACTTCAAAAATTAAAGAGCTATTTGTTGCGTTTTGTTCTTGGTTCTCTTGTATTTGAGCATCCTCTTGTGTTTGGTCAAACTCTGCTAAATCTATAGTTTGTACCACTTGATACTTAATATTAACCTCTTTTGCTTTAAGCTCACGGCGTAAATCATCATCTAAATCAAAATCTTCTAAAAGTCTATAAAGGGGAATTTTCTCCTCATTTTCAAAACCATATTTTTTATTATCTATAAAAAATGTAAGGTATTGATCATTATCTTTTTGCATCTTTAGCATTGAAAAAAAGTTAGTATTGTTTGCATTGAGTTGCAAAAGTGATGCAATAACAACACTTACAATCATCACCGCAACCATCACCTCAATAAGTGTAAAACCCTCTCTACGCATTTCCTAAACCGATACGAAGTGCTTCATCAAGTGATGTTTCACCATCTAAAAGCATTTTGTTAAGCTGCATTGCAATAGTTTTTAAACCCTCTTTTTCAAGAGCAACTTTTATGGTGTGTTCATCTGTTGTCTCTTTTAAAAGCTCTTTAACAGTATCATTCATCACTAAAAGCTCACCAATAGAGCGACGTCCACTATATCCTGTATAGTTACAACTTTTACACCCTTTTGCTTTATAAATTTTTGCATCTTGAGGCAAATTATAATCTCTTGCAAAATCTTCTGCTACAACATCTTCCACTTTACACTCATGGCATAATGTACGCACTAACCTTTGTGCTAAAATTCCTAAAAGTGAAGATGAGATTAAAAATGGCTCCACTCCCATATCTGCTAAACGTGAAATTGTTGCAGCTGCAGAATTTGTGTGAAGCGTTGAAAACACTAAGTGCCCTGTAAGTGCCGCACGAACAGCAATATGAGCTGTTTCTTCATCACGAATCTCCCCTATCATAATAACATCTGGATCTTGACGTAAAATTGAGCGAAGCGCTGCGGCAAATGTAAGACCAACCTTTTCATTTACCTGAATCTGTGCAATATTGTCCGATTTATACTCAACTGGGTCTTCAACTGTTATAAGGTTTTTCTCTGGAGATTCCACTTCACGTAAAAAGGAGTGAAGTGAAGTTGTTTTACCACTTCCTGTTGGTCCTGTTACTAAAATAATTCCATGGGAATGGCGAAGAAGTTTTTTAACATCCCCAATTAAACTCTCATTAAATCCAAGCTCAGTTATTTCTGGAATTTGGGAGCTTTGCATCAACAGACGCATAACAACTCTCTCTCCATAAAATGTTGGTAAAATAGAAACACGAATATCTAAAACAGTTCCTGCAATTTTAATTTGTGTTCGTCCATCTTGAGGGATACGCTTTTCTGAAATATCAAGATTTGAAATAACCTTAATACGGCTAATAATCAAACTTACAACTTTTTTATCGAGTTCTGCATTTTTTGTAAGCATACCATCAATTCTAAAACGAACCTCTCCTCTGTTTTCACGCACCTCTATGTGAATATCGGAAGCTCTTTTTTTCACAGCTTGATAAAATAAAGCATTTACAAATTTAATAATAGGAGCTGATTCTTCACTTGTTAAAATATCTGAAGATGTACGTAAAAAATCTGCTAAAGAGATATCCTCTTCATCTTCAGATGTTTGCTCCTCTTGCATAGACTCCATTGTTTTGTCAGTTCTAAGTTCTAAAAAACTGTTGTAAAGTTTGTCGTAAGAATCTTCATCTAAGAGTTGTAATCGATATTTTTGAGGAAGCTTTGTGTAAAAGTTTGTTGCTTCAACAAGATGCTTTTCACTAACACATCCACTTACAACACCATCTATCTCACTAAATAAAAGATAGTTTTTTACACTCAACTCAATATCAATTTCATCAACCTCACAAGGGGTTAATTCTAAGTTATGAAGTGGTTCTTGAACTAACATCTATTCCGTCTCTTTTCTTTTAATAATTTTAAAAACCTCTTTATTATACTCTTCTTGAATTCTAGAGAGCATACCTAAATCATGCTGTAGTTTTGAAAGATTTTCACTTTTACCAATAATGTAAGGTGTTAGTATAACAACTAAATTATCTTGTTGTTTATTTTTTGTTTTAGATGAAAATAACCATGCTCCAATCCAAGGAATATCACCAAGAAGTGGTATTTTAGATCTTTTAATATCATCATAAGTTCTTACAAGACCACCAATAATAATATGCTCTCCATGACGTAAAATTGTTTGTGTTTTTACTTTTTGTTTTGAAGTTACTGGTTGTCCTGTTGCATTATTTGAGCCATCATCAGTTACATTTTCTAAAATTGCTTCAACATCAAGTGTTACTTTATCATTCGAAGAGACACGAGGTTTAATAGAGAGTGTTAAACCTACATCTTCACGTTTGTAAGATGATGTTGTTCCTGCTGTTCCTGTTGTTGTTCCAGATGCAACAGAAATTGTCTTACCAACATAAATAGAAGATTCTTTATTATTAGTACATAAAATAGATGGATTAGAGATAGATTTAGATACACCATTTGTTTCTAAAAAATTTAATGTTGCACCAAGTGCTAAAGCCTGTTTACTTGTTCCAATATTTCCCAAATAAGTACTTACTGCACTTAAAGCATTGCTTGTTGCACTTGCAGAACCAAAATTCGCACTCATTGCATAAAGACCAGAAGAATCTACACTTCCTGCTGATAAACCATATTTTACACCAATATCACGAAGTTTTGTTTTACTAATTTCTATAATTTTTGCTTGAACATAAACTTGATATTTCTCTTGGTCTAACTCATCTATAATAAGCTTAACACCTCTCATAACAGAAGGATCACCAATAGCAATAATTGCATTTATCCCCTCACTCATAGAGAGGCTTGGTTTTAAAGATTTATCTTTATATTGCTGTTTTGCAATAATTGCATTGAGTGTTGCTAAAACATTTTTAGCATCTGAATTTTTTAGTTTAAAAATCTCTACACCGTTGTTTATTGAACGTTCTTTATCAAATTGCTTAACAAGTTTCTCTAAAATAGCAATATTTTTTGCTTTTCCTATTAAAATAAGATTTGTTTTACTAGCATCAAGTAAAATTTTTACTTTATTTTCTAAAATTTTTTCATTAAAAATACTTTTTGCAATATCACCTATTTGCGTTTGTAAAGCCTTTGCATCAGCATACTTTACCTCAATAATTTTTACAATATTTTTTTTACGTTGAGTAATTGTTTGTATCACTTTTTTAATTGTTTGAATATTTCTTGGATAATCTGTTACAAGAATTGTATTTGACTCTTTAAGTGTCATAAGCTTTGCAGTTTTAGAGATAAGATAACGAATTTTTGCAGCTACAATATCTACATTTTCACCCTCAACTTTTATGGGTTGAGTAACCATTAAAGAACCATGTGAACTTTGGTTTTCTTTTAAAACTTTAGTGTTGTGTTTTGCAGCTTCACTTGCACGTACAATCTCATAAATTGCTCCATTTTCAACAAGTGTGTACCCTTTAGAATCTAAAACAGATATCAAAATACTCATCAGCTCATCATCATACACAGGTGTAGAACTTATAAAATTAACACTTCCTGTAATTCTATGATTAAACAAAATATTTTTATGTGTTACTTTAGAGATAAGTTTAATAAAATCTTTTATCTCTAAATCTGAAAAATTTATATTAACCTTCTCTCTAGCACTCAATGTTAGCGTTAAAACAAAAACTAAAAATATACTACTAATGAATTTCATAAACCAATTCCTTTTCCTCATTATCTCTTAAAATAACCAACTGCATTGTATCTATCTCATTTATATGGTTATATAAATCAAATGCAGCTTTATATGATGTTAAATCAACATTATTAGCACGGATAATAATATCGCCTCTACGTAAACCTAATTTTGCAAATTTTGAACGTGAATTTATTTTGTAAATTTTAAATCCATAAATTTTACCTTTTTTCTTCACTTCACGTATAGAGATATCTTTCCAAATTTGACGTGGATTTTTTGCATAATAGGTAATATCATTACGTGTTACTTCACGAGGTTTTGCAAGTTCTGCTGCAACAGCCTCAGAATAACTCACTTTTTGTTCTCTTCTTTTACCACTTTGTAATTGTTGCTTTGGTTTTAATAACTCTAAAATATAATCTTTAGAATTTTTTGTAAAAACCACACTATCTAAGTTAATAGAACTTAACTTATATCCAGAAAAACTCTCCCCTACAGCTATAAGGGAAGTTTCTTTTATTTTAGATCTTAATGCAACAATTGCAAAACCATTTTTATCGTTACCATAAAGCCCTTTTAATACCATATTTGTAATATTAATACCACTACTTTTTTTCCTCTTTTTTTCCTCTTTTTTAACTTTTTGCATCTCAAGCATAGAGTTAAAAACAATGCGGCGATATTTTGGTTGAATACCCTCTTGCGATTGTAATTCAACTCCCTGTTTTGGAAGGTACCACCAAGCAACTAAACTTAAAAGCTTTGCAACAAATACAACAACTAAACTAGCAATAATAAAATTTAAAAAAGGGGTATTAAAAACTTTTAACATAACTATACTCCCCATTTTTCAATTTTTTGAAATTTCTTAATGTTCCTCTATACTTTTGACGCATCAGCTTAGAGGGTTGTAAAATGATAGTTAATTTTTTATCTACTAAAGAAAAATCTCCCTTAGCTTTTCCAAAATCTCCTTTAGTTTCAATCTCTACTGCCAAAGGATTTAAAACAGAGTAAATAACATCCACCTCTTTTATAGCAAGTGGTAAAAAAGATTTTAAAGATGATGCCAAATAGATAGAATCTATATGCAACTTATTGTAAAAAAGGTATAAAGATAAAGAAAGATCTGAAACAACAGCACTCTCTATAGAAGATACACTTAAATGTGCATGGTGCATCTCAAATCTAAAGCCTTTATCTTTTACCTCCTCTTTAGAGATAACAACACCTTTTTTTGCAAGCTCTTTTTCTGCAAAAAAGTAAAGGTTCTCTTTAGGAAGGAAAAAAAGAAACATAGCTAGAAACAAAAAAATTAAAAAGAAAAATTTTCCAATACTCTTTACCATGCTATCTCCATCTCTAAACTTGCTCTTTTTTTACTTTGACGTTTGATTTTTAACTTCTTAATCTGCAATGTTTTGTTTAAAACCTGTCCCATAAGATAATTCAAAGCAGGAAGCTCTAAAGAATCTGATGTTAAACGCACAAAAGATTTTTTATACTCCACTTTTAAATCACTTTTTGTTAAAACAGAAGCTCTTAAAATTTTCTGTAAAGTTTTTTTAATTTTTGTTTTATCTGCATAAGCTTTTTTATATACACTCACTTTTTGAGCTAATCTCTGCGTTTGTAGATAACTACTTTGAGCATCTAAAAACTCTTGACGTGCACTATTTACTTTTGAAATTGTAAAAAACAAAATAACAACTAAAAAACCTAAAATATAGAAAGGATTTACTTTATTCATAATGCCACCTCTACAAAGAGTTGCTCTTTTTTAGTAGATGAATGCAATTTCAACCCTTTTGCCTTCAGTTTTTTTACAATATACTCTTTTTGTTGTGTTTTACCACTAAAAGAGGCAATAATTTTTCTCTCTTTAAGAAAAATTAAATTTAAAAAATCTCCCTCTTTAAGTTTTACCCCACTAATAAGAGCTACAACTTTTCTAATTTTTCTTTGTTTCTTCTCTATTTTTTCATATTTTTTTAATAATGCCCTATTTTGAAAAGTTGTTGCTTTTAAATTGTATTTTTCAAAAACTTCTACCCTTTTTTGCGCCAATTTTTCACTCTCTAGTGTTGTTGCAAAATACTCAAATCCAAAAAGAGCTATAAAAAGAACTAAAATAAAAGAGAGTGTAAAAAACTTTCTTTTATCAAGATCACCAAATTGTGTTAATTCAATTTGATGCTTAGAAAGTTTTAAAGTTGTTGTATCTAACGCTTTTACATTTGATACCCACTCTTTAGGTAAAAGAATAACTATCCCATCTTTAAGTGTTAAAACTTCCTCTTTATTTAAAATAATACTCTCTTTTATATGAGAGAACTCACTTTGAGCAAAGTAGAGTGCTTCAATATTACCTTTAGTAATCCCCTGTTTTGCAAGTAAAGCTAAAATCTCATCTTGTTTATATGCAAATGCTATAAAATTTTCCCCATCTTTGTAGGTAAAATAGTTATACTCTTGCCCCTCTTGAAGTTGATCTTCAAAAAGTGATGGTAAAAATTTTAAAGCATCACGAACAAACTTTACAGGAAGCTGTACTTTTTGCACCCAATACAAGGATGGAGGCAAAATAACATTAACTTTAACATCTTTTTCAAAGGAATAACGCTTTGTTGGATCAAACAATATTGTTTGGTATTCTTTTTTAAATTTCATAGATAAAATTTGTACCTTTTTTTGTTTTTAAATCGTATTCAAACTCAATTTTTGCTTCTAAATTATCTTTTATAACTTTTAGTTTTACTGCTAAAATTGGCTCAAAAAAGCTATGTGGAAAAAAATTTAGATTATAAATTTCATTATCGTTTAACTCTAAATCTTCAAGCTTTTCATATCCACCACTATTTTGCACTAATAAATCACCTCTTTGTTTATCACACCCTAAAATAATTTGCCAAATATCTGAAGAGATATAGTTTAAATCTAAATTATATGGCATCTTTTTAAAATAAAAAAGCTTTGAAAAATCAACTTTTTTATTAATATCTTCATGATATTTTTTATTATAAAAATTATTTATCTGCTCTAAATGTTCAAAAGAAGCTATATAATCACGAAATAGAAGTGGATTTTGATTAAAAATATCACTTCTATAAGCTCCATCTTGCCGTATTTTACTCATATTATCTAATAATAAAGTTACATATTCGCTATGAACATTTTTTTCATCCAAAAAACGTTGAAAAAGGTCACTCTTTATCTGCTGTTTTGTTTCATTGTTATCTTTTAAAACATTAGGGTTAAATTTTTCTCTTGCACTTTTCAACTCTATTATAACCTTAATACCAGCTGCTTCAAAAGGGATAAAAGAAGCAGTTGTTAAGAAAAGATTTAACGCACTTACAGAGTTCTTTTTTGTAATATATTCTAAATCTTTATTTTGTTGTAACATCGATTCAACATCTTTTAAAATCATTGTTGTTTGAAATAAAAAATTTTGTTTTTGCACATCCTGTGACGTATCTTTTATCTGCTTAAGTGCTGTACCAACACCAAGAGTAATAAGCATAACAAATAACAACGTTATTAAAAGTGCTATCCCCTTTTTTTGCATACTACTGAATACTCATAGAAAAAATTGGTAAAAGCATTGCTGCTACAATAAACCCTATACTTCCACCTACAAAAAGCATAAGTGAAGGTTCAAGAAGTGTTAAAAGCATACTGATTTTATCACGATTTTCCTCAAAATAAAGCTCAGAAATATTTGTTAAAACTCTCTCAACTTGAGATGTTTCCTCCCCAAGTGCAATAGACTGTACAAAAGCATTATCTATTTTTGTTTTGGAGTTATTGAGTGCTGCTGAAAGGTGTTTTCCCTCTACAACCTTTTTAGATGCATCTAAAAAAAGCTCTTTGATAACTTTATTGTTTAAAATATTTGCACTTAAATTAATTGTTTGCACAAACGTTACACCACTTCTTGTTAAAAGTGATGCAATATATGCAAAACGTGCAAGTTCACTTTTTTCTATTAAAGAACCAAACAAAGGGAGTTTTAAAAGGAGTTTATCTATAGCATAAGCAAATTTATAGCTTTGTTTTTTAAGCACCATAAAAAGTGCAATCACTATAGAAGCACCCCCTAAAAGGGTTGTAAAATACTCATTAAAAAAATCACCCATACCAATAACAACCTGTGTTGCATGGGGAAGTTCTTGATCCATACTCTCAAAAATCCCTGTAATTTGAGGCACTACAAATGCTAACATAAAAGCAATCATTAAAAGTGAAACAACTATCATAAAACTAGGATAAGCAAATGCCCCTTTAATCTCTTTTGCAATTCTATCTTGCTCTTTTAAAAAACGGGCTAATTCTAAAAGAACCTCATCTAAAATTCCACCACTCTCACTTACTTTAATAGATTGCTTATAAAACTCAGGCAAAATCACTACACTTTGCATATCAAGTGCCGTAAAAAAATCTTTCCCTTCATCTAAATGAGTACTTACCGTTGTTAAAAAGAGTTTCATCTTTTTATTTTTCTCATAGTGCGTTTGTACAATTTTTAAAGCAGAAACTATTGTAATACCAGAAGCAATATACATAGCAAGTTCACGTGAAAGTGCAGAAAGCTCTTTTGGAGGGATTCTATATTGAAATAAAGAGAGGTTAAAACCACCAAAAAAAGAGCTACTCTCCTCTAATGATTGGTAAATTATCTTTTTTGCTTTGAGTTTTGCTTTGGCTTCAGTTAATGATTGTGCTTCTATTTTATCACTTACTTTTTTGCCAAACTCATCTATCCCTTTATACTTAAAAATCATTGCATCACTTCTTGATAAATTTTCTCTTTTGCTTCTATGAAATCTTCTATTGAATAATAGATTTTTGTTTTTTCAAAATATGGTGTGTAGTCATACACTTTATTGTTAAACTCAACCACTACTTGGTCACTCACTCCTTGCTTATCTACACTAAAAGAGAAACAAACATCTTGTTCAATACCATCTGCATCAAAAAATGGGTTATACTCCACATTCACAATACCATCTAAAACAGAATAACGGTACGTTTTTATAGAATCATCAATAAAATTATCAAACACACCTTCAAGTTCTGTTTGTTTCTTTCCATCTACAAAAACATCACAGCTACTACAATCATCTAAACATAAAAAACGCACTTTTTTTTGGTACTCAAACCCTTTTAAATACTCTTTTAATGTTGCTAAGGTTACACGAGTTTGTGGTTGAGCCACTTTTTGAAAATTTCCAATTGCTAAAGTATAAACAACGCCTATTATCAAAATAACAATTAAAAGCTCAATAAGTGTAAATGCTTTTTTCAAAGACTATTTACACTCACTCATTTTAATATCTGCCTTATCACCTGTTCCACCCTCTTTTCTATCAGCTCCAAGTGAAATAAGCTCAATTTTTCCATCATCGTTAATATAAATAAATGGTGTTCCCCAAGAATCTTTTGGCATTTTTCCATCTTTGAAATATCCACTTGGTGAATAGTTTGGATACTTCTCTGGATCTGGATTTTTTACAAGTGCTTCTAAACCCTCCTCTGTTGAAGGATAGATTCCATTGTTAATTTTAAACATATCTAACGCTCCATTGTAGATTGTTTTCATCTGTACACATACAAGATTACGTTTTGCTTCCTCCCCTTTACCTGTTAAGCTTGGCATTACCATAGCAGCTAAAAGACCTAAAATTACAATAACAATCATCAACTCAATAAGTGTAAATGCACCTCTTTTTTTCATAAAAAACACCTTTTTTTTATTTTTTCTTAATTATACTAAATTTTTGCTACCGTTTTGTTACCAAAAATCTTTCTAACCTCTTCTAAATCCTCTTGAACATCAACACCAACTGGAATATAAGAAGTTTGTATCATTTTAATAGTATGACCATTTTCAAGTACACGCAACTGCTCTAATTTTTCAAGTTTTTCTAAATATGTTTGTTGAAGTTGTGCATACTGAAGTAAAAACTCTTTAGTATAACCATAAATTCCAATATGTTTAAAGAAGTTTAATAGTTGCGGTACTGTTTTATGATGTTTTATTAAACTCTCCCACTCATCTCTATGGTGAGGAATGATTGAACGTGAAAAATAGAGTGCTTCACTTTTATTATTTACTACCACTTTTACAGCATTTGGGGAAGCTAACTCTTTTGTAGTTTCTATGCGGTGCATTGCACTCACCATTGTATACCCCTCTTGTAACTCTTGTGCTAGAGCATCTATTAAATTAGAGTCAATTAAGGGTTCATCACCTTGCACATTAATCACACCATCACACTCTATACTCTGTACTGCCTCTGCAAGTCTATCTGTTCCTGACTCATGTGAAGTATCTGTCATAATTACATTTTGCGTAAACCCTAAACAAACCTCTTGCACCTCATCTGAATCTGTTGCAATATAAACTTCAGCAATTTTTGAAGCTTTTTTTGCAGCTTCATAGACATGTTGCACCATAGGTTTTCCTGCAATATCTAAAAGTACTTTACCAGGTAAACGTGAAGAGTTTAAACGGGCTGGGATAATAACAACTGTTTTCAAAATAGTTCCCTTATTTTTAATTATAGTAATGGTATTATACAAAAATGAAACAAAAAAAAGTAGCAATAATTACGGGTGCAAGTAGCGGAATTGGTTTTGCCATAACAAAAAAAGTGTTAGAGCTTGGATATGAAGTTATTGGCATAAGTAGAACAATCTCAAACGAAGATTTCAAGAACAAAAACTTCACCCCTTTACAAACAGATTTAACAAACCAAAAAGAGGTAGAGAGCCTCTCTGCTAAACTTAAAAAAGAAAAAGATATATCTTTACTTATAAACTGTGCAGGTTTTGGTGTCTTTGCACCACATGAAGAGTTGAACTCTAAAACAATTTTTCAACTCACTACACTTAACCTTACAACTCCTATGGTTTTAACCAATGCAGTTTTACGTAATCTTAAAAAAAATGGTGGGCATATTATAAATATTAGCTCCATAGAAGCACTTCGTTCTAGTAAGTTCTCAGCAACATATAGTGCTACAAAAAGTGGTTTACAAGCTTTTGGGAATGCTTTGTTTGAAGAGTTACGTAAATTTGATGTGGGTGTAACAACAATAGCACCAGATATGACACAAAGTGCATTTTTTAAAGATTTAAATTTTGATGTTACTCAAAAAGAGGATGAAAAACTATTACCACAAGATATTGCTTATGCAGTAGAACATATTTTAAATGTAAGAGATGGGGTGATCATCACAGAGTACACTCTGCGAAGTTCAAAGTTTGGAATACGAAAGAAAAAAAGAGGCGAATAATTGTTAAGTTATGAAAAGATATCTAATTTATGTTTTTTTTGTGCGGCAGTTGCATTTAAAAAGTCTAAATTCTTCCTAATTTTTTTCATCGAAAGGGTTGTCTGCTCTTTTTTTTGAGTTACAACCTCTAGCATCTGATCTATTAGTAGTTTAGCTTGCTTTATATCTTCTAAGTTCTCTAAAGTTGGTATATTATCTAATAATTGTTCCATTTTTTTTATATCTTGCAAAACCAAAGCTACTTTAAGATCATTAAGCCACATGAGTTGTTTCTCTCCAAGCAGCAAGAAGCTCTCTAAAAACATTACTACATTCATCATATTTTGATTCATCTAAATGAGCACTTGCCTGAGAAAGTAGTTGAATTTGATAATTATACAACCCTTCTAAGTAACGTGCAACATCACCACCCTCTTCTGGATTTAAAATAGCTATAAGCTCAGTAATAATAGCAATAGATCTATTTGTCCAATAAATTCTTTTTTCAATATTGCCATCCCTAAGAGCTTTCTTCGCCTGCGCATTAAAACGGAGTACTCCCTCATAAAGCATTGCAACTAACTTTGCGGGTGACTCTATCTCAACATTATTTTGTGCATATATATCATGTGCTGAACTACTTTGCCCATACATTTTAAATCCTTTGCCTCTTTTATTTTTCTTTCATAAGAGCTAAATCGACAATTAAAAAAAATATTTTAATCAATTTCCCTAATCTTTAGTATTTTGTTGTTGTGCTATCATCTGTGTAAACATAGTAGATGCAGAGTTTAATTTACTCATCATAATATCATATGCAGCAAACTGTTTTTGTAAAATTTCATACTTAGAGTCTAATCTTTCTACTGCACTTTCTCTTCTATCTTCTAAAGAAGTTAGTGTCGTATCTAATGAGTTTTTAAATTGATCTAGTGTTGCATTATATTTTGTATATTGTTCAACTTTATTTCCTATTTCATTAAATGCACCAGTTAACTCTACATCATTACCATCTGCATCAGTAAACGTTCCCCCAGCAAAAAAAGCTGCTGTATTAGATGGATTTTCTTCTAATTTATCTTTAAAAGTTGTTGAATCAAAACTCAATATTCCATCTTTATTCACATCAAATCCATAATCACTTAAAGATCCCATACCTTGACCAACACCATCAAGCATATTAGCCAAATCTCTTTTTAAACCTTTAATTGTACTTTCATTTGAAAAAACACCACGCTCATCTTTATTCATACTTGTTTTTGTAATATCATTAAGCATTTTCATAGTGTCATTATATTTTTCAACGAATTTATTCATTGAATCTACAATTTTATCTTTATCTTGTACAATCTCTACATTAGAAGTCCCAACTTCATTGAGTGTAATATGAACCCCTGTAATGAGATCATCTATTTGGTTTGTTTCTCGCTCTACATCTTCACCATTAATTTTAAATTGAGCATTTTGAGCTTCTTGTACAGCATCCAAATCATCTGTTAAACTTGTATCTTTTAAGTTTCCATCATTATCCGTAATAGAAATATCTTGATCTTTACCTGTACCTAAAGAAGTAATAAATAAACGGTAATCATCATCTCCAAGTTTTACAATAGAAGCACTCACTTTATCTCCAGCTACATCATTAATAGCTTTTTTCATATCTTCCAAGGTTGTATCACTTGTATAATCAATATCGAAATCTTCACCATCAATACTTAGAGTAATTGACCCATCATCATCGGCAATCGATTCATCTGCAGCTGAAAATGAACCCGATTCTTCTATTTGTTTCGTTGCGAGTTGTGTTACTTCTAATGTAAATTCTTGCTCATCAGTATTGTTATCAACTTCTATAGATATCGCTTCGCTATCTACGTTAGCTATCCTATCTGAATAAAGAGTATTAGAATTCACAACACCTATACTGTCGATAAGATTTGTCATACTAGCATCAAGAACTTCTAAGGAATTTTTTTTATTCTTAGTATCATAAATATCTCGATCAATTGGTGTAACACGTGATGCCTCATCTGCTTGACGTAGCTGATCTAATACATTTTGTGTTAAAACACCTGAACCCATTCCTAACGAACTAATACCCATCTCTGATCCTTTAATCTTTTTGATCTCTCAACACAGATCACATCGACACATTATATTATTTTTTTAGATTAGCAATGTTAATACCATGAAAGAAAGTTAAAAAGAAAATAGAAAAATGGTAGAGAGGAAGGGATTCGAA
>Ga0256837_1000344_pt1 | contig 41157 bp, 38 predicted proteins | sample 4562384metaG_FD_185976 | JGI IMG/M metagenome (GOLD analysis project Ga0256837, IMG submission 185976) | Hydrothermal vent microbial communities from Guaymas Basin, Mexico - 4561-384 | ecosystem: Environmental > Aquatic > Marine > Hydrothermal vents | place: Mexico: Guaymas Basin | collected... | reverse complement strand
ATATATAATGGTATGCTTGTGTAGCTGTTGTAGCTCCTCTTTGTAGCTACTTAGCTTTGCTCCCCACTTTAGCTTTTTATCAAAAATATTTGTATCTTCAATATATCCCTCTTGAAGCAAAATATTTTTAATGGTAAGCATCTCCAAATCATATCCACCCAATAAAAAAATCATTTTTCTCTCCCTTTTTTAATGTAATATATTTTAACCATATTTTCCCAAGTGGTGACTAAAGAGATAAAAATGCTTTGGCTGTAATGCCTCAATGGATACTCAAACCCAAGAGTCCAACATATATAAAAAGGATACTAATGAAAATAACCTACCATGCAAGTGAGCGTTTCTTGCAAAGAGTCTTAAACTTCACATCATATAGTAAGAGACATATAAGCAATGCCATGAAACTTTTAGAGCGAGACCTATTTAATGTAGAGCTACGCAACAAGAGCCATGTCATCTTACCATCGTTTCCTAACTTCTATGGAGTGTTTGTTGACAATACACTTGTAACAGTCATACCAAAACGATAATTTCCCAAGTGGTGACTAAAGAGATAAAAATGCCTGAGATGGTTAACGGATACTCAAACAAAAGAGTCCAAACTATTTAAAGAAAGGAAAAAAATGATTCCAATTCCACTATGTATTCAATTAGTTGTGGCTATCAGTGCAGTTGTTGCTGGTAAAGAACTTCTCAAAGAGAAATAAAAAGCTTTAAGAGATTTTCCCAAGTAGTGACTAAAGAGATAAAAATGCCTGAGATGGTTAACGGATACTCAAAATGAAGAGTACCAATAAATTAAAAAGAAAAGGAACAACCAAATGGCTAACCCACTTTGTGAACTAGTTTGTATTATCTTAGGAGACTAACGATATGACCTGCTTGCCTTGAAAGGCTAATCTCAATTTTAAACTAAAGGAAAAACAATGATTATAGACTACCAAATAAGCCCAATGGGTACGCTATTTATCCCACCACTTAACTGGTTGGTGTAGTGATATTTAGATGGAAAATGCTCGCCTGTGACGGCTAACTAAGAAACCTAACCCAAGGTTCTCTTTTTTTAGTTATGCAAAAAAGTATTCTGATTTTAAAACTTCATCTAAATCAAAGTCAACCTTATCTACATAAGGAATCTTTTTTTGTTCTAGTCCAAAAACATCTTCCCAAAACTGACACAGTTCAGGTAAAATATCTTGCTTATGAAGAGCTACAAAAGCTTCTCTTAGTGTTTTAGAAAGTAGTGTTACATCATTGGCATGGGTAGCAAATGAATCATGTACTGTTACTATATCACTTATACCTCTTTGATGTAAAGCATTAACCGTCATCATAAGATGTGAAGCATCAAGTGAGTGAATGTAGTTTGGTGAGAGACCTTTTTTATGTGCTGAAGAATCTAACTCATCTGTATAGATTTTAAACTCAACTTTTCGCCCCTTGTCAATAGATACTTTTACTTTATCTGCCTTAAAATCAACCTGTTTTACCTCTAGTCCTAAAGGAGTTTTCCACAAAATTGGCTCTCTTGTTTTTATAATATCACTTGCATACTTTTTCATCCACTTTTTATACTTTGAAGGAGAAGAAGATACAGAGCTTAAAGCTTTTTCTAGGAGCATAGTTATCTCCATTGCTACCTTGTAACGATTTTTCTCTTCTAAATTAGACAAAATTCCTTTTGATTCTATTTTCTCCAAAAGTGCTTTAGCTTTTCCCTCTGTGCTTGAACCATAAGACTCAGTCATAACAGGACCTTTTACAAAGGAACGATTGATTAAATCTTGGTCTAAAAAATTTTGATAGAGTGATGAAGCCTCCAATACATACTCTTTTACTATAGAAAATGCCTTGCCTTTTTTAAGATGCAGTTTCCCATTTTTCAAATCTCTGTTGCCTCGTTTTATCAAACGACTTAGCTCATCTACCATAGAATCTTGTATCTCTTCTAACTCTTTCTCTTCTACTTCTGTTCTAACTTTTCTCTCTACTGTGATGAGTAGCTTTTCAATCTTTTCTAACTCTTTATCTGTAAAAGTCGTTTTCCATTCTATATTTTTTAGTAGATAAGTAGTATAGTATTGTCCTGATATAAGTTTATTGTAATCTACCTCTGTCAAAGCATCTTTCACCTCGCCTAGATGATACTCTGCTTTAAAAACTTTTACCTCTTTTTGAGTATAAAAGAGACCTTCTTTTTCTTTCAAACTCTCTTTTTCTTCTAAGAAATTTTCTATAGATTTTTCCATAATCTTTTTTAGTTCATCAGCCACTTCTGCATAAAAGTCACTCATCTCTAGCTCATTGTTTTCTGAATATGAGGGTAAAACATTTACCATCTTTGCCCCCTCAATATCTTTAAGAAGGGCTGTTATATGCTGAAAACCATTGTTTGAACCATCTATGGCTATAGGTATGGCAGTAGTAAAGTTTTGGGTGTCATCTACATAACGCTCATACTCAAAACACCATGCCAAAAACTTAAATGGATCTCCTGCTTTTTTCCAAAAACTCTCTTTTCTATAATCTTTGGCAGAGGCTAAAATCTGCTCATGTTTTTCTTTAACCCATACAACACGCTTCTCAAAGATCTCTTTATCTGCCTCTCCATAGCAGTTTGCACCATGCATAAAGAACCATTTTAATCCCTCATCACTCAAAGTCTTCTCCTTAGCAAATAGCAAAAGTGACTTAGGCATGTCTCCTGATTGAGGATTTAAAAGAGTTTGTTGTGGGTAAACCCGTCCTCTAAAGTCCATACGCCATACAAAGTAAAACTGCTCAAAATCTTGCATCTCCTTAGCTATCTGAACTATGGTATTGAACCCCTGTTTATATTTAGCTATTTCATAATAAATTTCACTATCTAGTTTAAAATTAGAAGAGTTATCACTCTTCTTTATCTCTTTCATGGCTCTCTTTATTCGTTTTTTATCACTTTGAGTAAGCTCATAATCTTTGACTTTAATAAATTTTGTTTTTTTAAAATGTTGCTCTATCTTCTCTTTAGATTGTCCATATAAATTAGCAGATAGTAGTTCACGCAAAATCCGATAATAGGCAAAATCCACTTGATTTTTCTTTTTAATATAGTTTATATCGGAGTGATAATCTTCTAAAACATCCAATATTTTGCTATTAATTTTAAAAGGAGTTTTCTGTAGATGATTTACAGCATCCATAACTGTTTGAGGAAGCTTCTTTCCTTTTAAAGCTTCTCTATCTTTTTTACTAGAAGCTTTAATAAGTGAGAAGTCAAAGCGTCCATCCATCTTCTCATCGTAGAGAAAACCACCTCCATACATCTCTTCCCAGTCAAAAGGCTTTATCAGCATTGGTTTATAGACCATAGATGCACCATTAGCAATACGCTTATCGGTTTTATTCATTTTCTCTAGCAACTCACCATTAAGCTTAAGATAGTTAAAGTTTTTCTCATCATTTAGTTTAGTATATTCTTTGACTATCTCTGCTTTTACAGCCAAATCTAACATCTTTTGACCTATTTCTAGCTCAGTCTTATTAGATATTAAAGTTTTAGATAGCTGTTTTATCTGTGAAAAATTACCATTTTGGTAATCTCTATAAGTTTCTTTAAGCTTATCATCCTTTAACTCTTCTATGTCTCGTAAAAAACGGTAAGCTATGCGATTGTGAAGAGTCTCTCCTATATTTCCTCCAAAGCTCTGTCTGCTATTGGCAGAGTTTTCATCATCTGCATTATCACTCTGCTGAAGTGAAAGCAGATGTATAATTGACATATTTACAATCTCATTACTTCCAAGTTGCCAAATAGCAAGAGAAACTCTTTGAGGAGTCTCCTTAAAAATACTATTATTCTCTTCAGAAAGAGAGTTGTAGTAGTCAGCACCAATAGTAAGATGACTCTTTAAATCTTTTAAAACTTCTAATATTGCTTCTTTTAAGTTTTTTTCATCCATTTTATTAAAATTATTTTTACTATTTTTGATTTCCTCTAAAGTTTTATTTAAATGCTTCTTATCAAAAAGTACCCATGTTAATGGTTTAGCTACAGCATCGTGAATATTTTTATACTCTACACCTAAAAGCTTGGTATAGTGATCATTATCTTGTTGTATTACCTTACTCACGACCTCTTGTAGATACTCTAAAGTAAATTCTTCAACTACTACAATAAATTTTTGAACATAACTTAAAAGTCCTCCTGCTTTAGCAAAACTTTGTACATTAGAACTTTTATTTGAGAGTAACTCATTAATTCTATCTTCAAGTAAATCGTAAGAAGCATTTTGTAATTTTTGTTGTTCATTTAGTAAATTCATTTTGTATCCTTAATTTATATGAAAAAAATTTCGAACTAAGTTTTGAAATTTAACAACATTTACTTCTGACTCATGATAGACAGAAACTCCTGCTAGTCTTGCTCTTCTTAATGTTGAGTGTTGAAAGTTACTAGATACTTTTGTTCCCATATATGACTCTTTAGACTTCGAAGAGATATTAGCAATTATAGCTTTTGAGGATTTTCCAAAATAGTCTATGATAGCATCGTATTTATATATCATCTCCAATCCCTCTAAATTTTGAGAAAACTTACACTCTACTGTAAAAATACGATTATTGTGTATGAGAAGAATATCAAATTCATTCATAACTCTATACTGATCTTTAGGTTCTATATTTTTATCGTCAAAATCTATCTTTACACCCATAAGTATATCATCTGGATTTAACTCTTCACAAAGCCAAAAAATATACTCTTCAAAAAGATCACCTTGAAGTACTTTTTGTTGAGAAGGGATAAGTTTATAATTTTTATCTAAAATCTTTAGTTTATATAGGATTTGCAACATATCCTCTACCATAGATAAATTAAAATTATTTTTATAACCAAAATGCTTATCAATAATAGTTTTTCTTACTTTTTTAAATAATGACTCATTTTTATACAGTGAAAAAATATGTTTTTTTCTTGATTGAAGTTGTGTTTTCGTCTGTTTTGAAACTATATTATAATCAAGTAGTGTCAAATAACTGTCAATATCTATGTGGCTATCTAGCTTTGAAGTATTCATACTACCATTTGGTTCAATTATGTGCAGATCATTGTCAAAGTGGTCATAACTAAGTACTTTTCCACCTTCATTGTGTATGAGTCTTGTCAAGATTATGGTCATAGCAGGGTAGCCATCTGTAGCATTTAGCCAAAGTTCACTTTCGTTATTAAACTGTTTTTTTGCTACGGTATTTATATCTAAAGCACTATCTTCATTTGTTGTAATAATTTTTATATACCAATCAAGGCTATTTTTATCTGAAAATGTATGCATCCCTTTTTGAAGTATTTTAGCTCTATCATAGTTAGATGGATCATCATCACAAAGTAGTACGTGTTGTTTTATTTTGTCTTTATATGCGTATAATACGGGGATAATACGAGAAATATCTTCTCCAACAATGCTTAGTAGTGTCAAAATTTTTTCCTTCTTCTTTATATATAAATCTAGTGAGTTATATTAACTTTCTCTTTACTCTCTTCTTCAACCTTCTCCTTAAAATAATCATTCTTATACAACCATTTATAAATATCTGCTGCTATAGGTCCTGATGTACTTCCTCCGTGTCCTCCATGCTCAACAAGAACAGTTACGATATATTGAGGGTTTTTGTAGGGTGCGTAGGTGGTTATCCATGCGTGTGACCTACGATAATACTTTAACTCATCTTCTTTAAGACGTGTTTTTGTTGACTGAGGGATAGAAACAACTTGTGATGTACCTGTTTTACCTGCAACCTTAATAGATAAATTACTCATTGTTTTAAAGGCTGTACCAGATTTTAGATTACAGACATCATACATACCTTTTCTAATTTCAGATAAATAATATGGGTCAAATTTCATAGGAACTATTATCTCTTTTTTAGGTGTTTTATCTATTGTTTTAACAATACTAGGTGTTACAAGATTAGAAGTGGCAATAAGTGCTGTATAACGTGTAATTTGTAGTGGTGTTACAAGGTCATACCCCTGCCCTATGGAAGCGATAACTGTTTCACCCATATACCATGGTTGATTAAAACGTTTTTTCTTCCACTGTTTGTCAGGTATGACGCCATGATACTCACGTGGGAGATCGACACCTGTTTTAACACCTAGTCCAAAAGAGCGTAACTGTCTTGCCATAGCGTCTATGCCTATTTTTAAACTCTTATTATAAAAATAGACATCACAACTCTCTCTAATAGCACGACGTAAATCAACTTTTCCATGTCCCCATCGAGCCCAACATCTAAATTTATGTTTGCTTTTTCCAAGAGTTATATGACCATTACAATACTCTGATGTACCTAAAATATTGTGTTGTTCATTTTCAAAAGCCAGTGCCATTCCCATTTTAATCGTTGAACCAGGTGGATATGTTCCATGAATAAATTTATTAGTAAAAGGGTGTGCTAAATCACTTTGAAGTGCTTTCCAATTTTTAGAGCTAATACCTCCAACAAAAAGATTAGGGTCATATGATGGATAACTTACTGCTGCTAAAATTTCCCCATTAGTTTTCATAACAATAGCAACACCAGTATTATTTCCAAAACGCTTATAAATCATCTGTTGTAGATTAATATCAATATTTATCTTTAAATTTTTATTATCTTTAGGCTGTTCTTTTTCTAAGATATCTACTACTTTATTTGTTGCTGTTACTTTACTTATCTCATAACCTAACTTACCTTGAAGTACATAATTATAGTATTTTTCTAAACCACTTTTTCCTATTTTTCCTATCTCTTTAACCACTCTATCTTTATTATTCTCTTTTTTGTTGGATCTTCCTGTATAACCAACAATATGAGCACCATATTTACCATAAGGGTAATAACGTTTTGTCTCTGCTTCTATTTTTATCTCATCATAAAGACTTAACTTTGGATACGCACCCATCATATCTGGGTAATGTATAAAGTTTACCACTTTAATATACTCATGATTATAATATGAATCATGTTTATTATAAACTTTCAACATTACAGTTTTATTAAGATCTGGAAAAGTTTCTATTAGTTTATCTACAATGTTTTCTAATTTATTTGCTTTATGGCTTTTCTTCTTTAACTTCAAATGAGGCATAATAGAGATAGAAAAACCTATTTGGTTCATCGCCAACAGATTGCCATTTGTATCTACTATCTCCCCTCTTACAGGTTTTATGAAGCGTTTTCTTTCTATATTGTCTTTCGCTAAACCTTCATAGTAAAAATTAGACTTAATGCTTACATGGTAAAGTCTAGCCATCATACCTGCCCAAATAAGTAGAAAAATTATAATAACAATTTTATATTTCATAATACAATTACCACTAAAAAGTCAACAATAATACTATAAATTAATATACTATCTAAAATTACCGTTGTTGTTTGAAATAAAAAATCATACGAGAGAATAAAAAGTAAATAGACAATATCAATAAACATCACAGTTAAAATAGGTTTACAGATTTTGCACTCATTAAAGTAGCCAAGCGAAGGGTAGATAAAAAGATAAATCATAAGTACCACAATAAAAATAAGAAAAAATGGCAAAGACAGATTGACTTCTAAGTTAATAAAATAGATAACAGCAAGAGCAATATAATGAACTTTTCCTTTTTCAATACCCTCTATTAACAAGTAACCCATAATACCAATAAGAAGAGGGAAAAAGACATATATAGAGATAAGCATAGGATAAAAAAGTATAAATGAAATTATCATTGACCAAGTAAAGAAGAAAGATACAATCTTTTTTAACTCATACATACGATACGAATCCTTAGGAGAGCTTATAGACTAAAGCTATTTCGTTACATACAGGAAAATGTATACACTTAATACAATCTGCCCAAATTTTGTGTTCAGGTATAACCTCTTTATGTATCTCTTTAAAACCTAGCTTTTCAAAAAAAGCAGGGAGATAAGTTAAAACAAGAACATCCTCTTCAACACCTAATTCTTTAGCTTCATCAAGTGTATAATTAACAATCTCTTGACCTATATTTTGACCTCTGTACTCACTATTTACAATAAGACTTCTTATCTCTGCTAATCTTTTTGAGTGTACATGAAGTGCTGCATATCCTACGATAGTATTATCTACTTTAGCCAATACATAAGAGCGTATATTAGTTGCAACTTCATCTTCAGTTCTGTTGAGGATAACACCCTCTTTAACCTCTGATACTACTAAAGCCTGCATTGCAGGAATATCACTTAACTGTGCTTTAACTAACTTCATTAAACTTCTGTCTCTTTCTCTTTTTCAAAATTATTTTCAATATCAAATATGGTTTGAAGAATTTCATGATGTACTCTATCATGCCCATTTTTTTTAAGATTTGAAACAGTTATAGACCCAGGGAACTCTCTTTTTAACTTATTACGCTCTTTTTGATTAAGTTTGTCTATCTTTGTAAAGACAGTAAGATATCTTTGATCTGGACGTATAAACTCATTTATATAGTTTACTACATCATCATCTATTTTAGCATGAGGATGACGAGCATCACGTAAGTGTATAAATATACGGATAGAGACACGATGCTTGATAAACTCTACTAAGTTTGTCTGCCATACTTGCTTAAGTGTCTTAGAGACTTTTGCATACCCAAAACCAGGAAGGTCAACAAAACGTACAGGGTAACTCTCTTCATTGTAAAGATAACGTGTTTCAAAAAAGTTTATAAGTTGTGTTTTTCCTGGGGTTGCTGAACTCTTTGCTAAGCTTTTTCTTTGGGTAAGAGAGTTAAGTGTTGAACTTTTTCCTACATTAGAACGACCTAGAAAGACTACTTCACTCATATCTTCTGGTAATGAATCTGCAATACTCTGTGCAGATTTAATAAATTTTGCTTCTACTATACGTGGTGTACTCATTTTTTATTCTCCATATCAAAAATAAATTTTACGGGTTTCTTCTTACTACCCTTAATATTTATTTTACCTGTTAACATATTTAGCATAATTTCATTACCATTTATATGTCTTTTATTGATTAAATCATCTATTAGTGCTTTTTCTTTTAAAATATATACCGATTTTAAAGGGTAGTAAATTACTCTCTTTGCAGAGCCTTTATAGTGGCTCTTATCTTTTATAAATTCAAAGTTTACATTACCTATAGCTTCATACATTTTTGTTTTATTATTATCATTAAAATAGACAATTACTTTATCACCAGAGAGGTAATTTTTAAGTTGACTAATCTTTACATTTCCTAGAAAGTGTATCTCTTTTTTAAGATTTTTAGCTTCCATAGAGTCAGAAGATATCTCTACTTTTTCAGCAAACAATAAAAGAGAAAAACTCATTATAAATATAATTCTTAGAAATTGCAAGATAAACCTTTTTTAAAAATAGTAGTTATTATATCATCATATTACTTTTCAGCAGTATAAACCACAGATTCAATCTGATTACCTAACACCTCTTGCTTTACAACATCATAACGCAGAGTATCACCCGTCACACTATTTTGAAGCATTTTTCCTACAAAAGGTGAAGTAATATCTAAAATTTTAGTTTTTTTATCATAGATAGCATTTTCAGAACTGTATGAGAAACCCTCTTGGTTATTAAACACAACATTACCTGTAAGGTAGAGTTTATTATCTATAAAAACCCCTCTATTTGCACATAGAGACTCTATCTCTTTTGTATAGTACTGAATCTGATGAAGTGTTAACACGCCACTATCACGTACACCATAAGTAGTAAATGCTCTTCCTTGCATACTCTGTTTATTTACCTCTGTGAGTGTAGTATCTGTAAATTCTAACTCTTTAGTAAATAACGTATCATTATATTTCTGTTGCGTTAAATTAACCATTGATACTAAACCTAAAATTAGCAATATACCGATAATAATAAAAAATTCTAATTGTAATCTCATAGTCTTAAATACTTCTCTTTAAAGTACACCCTTAGTACTTGGGATACCTGCATTTTCATTGAGTGTAACAGCTCTACGAAGTGCTACAGCTAAAGCTTTAAATGCACCTTCAATGATGTGATGTTTATTTTTTCCTCTATTGCAAGTGAGATGTAGTGTCAATGGTAAGTTGAAAGTGAATGCTCTAAAGAACTCCTCTACTAACTCAACATCAAAATTACCTACTTTTCCCTCTAAAGGAAGTTCATAAAAGAGAAAAGCACGGTTTGACAAGTCAATATCACAACTTATACTCGCTTCATCCATCACTACTGTAGCATTTCCAAAACGCTCTATACTCTGTACTGGATAGATAGCACTTCTTAATGCTTGAGCAATAACAATCCCAACATCTTCAACGGTATGGTGGTCATCTATATGAGTATCTCCTACACAGTGAACATCCATATCTATATGGGCATGCTTAGTAAATGACTCTAACATATGGTCGAAGAATCCTACACCTGTATTGATATTAGATTTTCCTTTTCCATAAAGGTTAAGTTTTACAGAGATTTGAGTCTCTTTAGTCTCTCTTTTCATTTCTATCATTTTATCTCCTTAGTTTTTATCTATTAATAGGGTGTATCGGTATAGCTTCGTCTTGCCTCTTCACGGTATTGTAAAGAAGGCACTTCACCTGCAAAACCTAAAGCTTTTATGGAAACTTTAGCAATACCCATCTTATCAAGTCCTAGCTCTTTACCTGCTATATAACTACAGTCAATAATACGTCCTCTAACAAAAGGACCTCTATCATTAATACGAACAATAGTACTTTTCCCATTTTCTAAATTTGTAACTTTTACCATCGTATCCATAGGCCATGTTTTATGTGCAGCAGTTCTTTTATACATATTGTAGCGTTCCCCATTACTGGTGTACTTTCCATGGAAATTTGGACCATACCAACTAGAGATACCTCGTACAACTTTTCCTACTCTTGCAGATCTAGGATAATATCTTTTCCCACGTATTTTATAAGGTTTCATAGTAGCTCTATGTCTTGCAGCACTTGTGTATTTTGTTGCTTTTATTACCCCTCTATATCTTTGTGAACACCCAGTCATGCTAAGCATAAATAAGAGAATAAACATAACTAAAAATAGATTTAACGCACTTCTCATAGTATACTCCATACTGTATAATAAATTTAAATAAAATTATCACGTTATTTGACTTCATTGTTGCTTGATTATTACTCTTCTAAAGCCTTTTCAAATATCTCTTCATTTACAGGAATAATCAAAAGTGTATCTACGGTTAAAAATTCATCTTTAATTTGGTTAGCAATTTTAATCTCATAAACTGTACTTTTATACTTCTTTGCAATAGATTCAAGTGTATCACCTAAAGATACAATGTAAGAGAGTAGATAAGGTTTTATCGGCTTTGCCTTCTCTATCTCTTCTATTATCTCATACTTCAGATAAAAAAGCATCATCTTCTCTTCAGGTATAAAAATTTTATATAAGCCCTTTTTCTTAGATACATACCCTTTTTTATACTGTCTATTCATAGCCAGAAGTACAGAGGGTTTCATCTCCATCATTTTAGCTAAATCTGCTAGTTTTGTACCCTCTTTGACTTCTACTTGCATCATACTATTTTTAGAAGTATAAGTGTTTGTAGAGAAGTCTAACATCGTACTCTCACCTATCATCGCTACTAGAAGAATTTTTTTAATATACTCTCGTGTCTCCAAAGGTAAATACTTTGATTGGTTATCTAAAAGTATATACAACTCAGAGCTACCCGCTTTTTTAATGGCTTTTGATAAACGTCCTTCACCACAGTTATATGCCATAGCAGCCAAGTACCATTTACCAAACTGATGATGTAGTTTAGCAAGATAGCGTATCGCTGCACTAGTAGAACTCCAAGGGTCACAGCGTTCATCAAAACTGTTACAGACTGAAAGGTTGTAATGTTTTGCAGTTTTAGGCATAAACTGCCATAACCCAACTGCCTTTTTAGGAGAGACAATAGCAGGTGAAAAACCAGACTCAACCATAGACAAGTAAAGAAAAAGATCTGAGAGACCACTATCCATGAGGCTACCTCTCATCATAGGCATATAGAGTTCACCTCTTTTTATGGAGTTTTTATAAAAGCGTTTCATTCTTTTTTCGTTGTGAAGTACAAAGCTTTCAAAACTTGCATCATAGATATATGATTCATCTACATCAAACTCTGAAAACACATACGCATAGCTAGGGTATTTTTCTGTAAGTGAGAGTGAAAATGCATAGTTCATCAGTAAAAGGGTAAACCATACGATATTTTTTATGCTTTTCATTATGTTAACAACTTTTAAATAGCAAAAAGTTTTTTACTATTTTTAGTTGTAAGTTCTGCCATTTCTTTACTTGATATACTACTTAATTCACACATTTTATCTATTACAAATGTTGTAAAAGAGGGTTCATTTCTCTCTCCTCTATGAGGATGAGGAGTCAAATATGGAGCATCTGTCTCAACAAGTAGTTTTTCTTTTGGTATTTTAGGGTAAACATTAATCAACTTCTTTGCATTTTTAAAAGTAATCACTCCCCCTATACCATAATAGAAATTTTTATCTGCAAGTTTTAGTAGTGACTCATCTGCATTATAACAGTGTAAAACCCCTCCCTCTGCACCTGCATACTCTTCAAGTAGTGCTAAGGAGTCTGCACTTGACTCTCTTATATGTACGATAAGTGGTTTTTTTAATGCTTTTGCCCAGAGTATTTGGTCTATAAAGACCTCTTTTTGACGTTTTTTTTCAGCAAATATCTCTGATTCGTCTTTAGGTAACCTAAAGTAATCTAACCCACACTCACCTATAGCTATACATTTAGGGTGATTTACAAATTTTTCAAGATAACTTTTATTATAATTTTTAGCATCATAAGGATGGACACCTACAGCAAAATAGACACACTCATACTTTTGGGCTATCTCAACAGCTCTCTCCAAACTCTCAGGGTCAGCACCAGGGATAATAAACTGCTCAACTCCACTCTCTTTTGCATGCTTCAGTACTTCATCTAAGTCATCGTTATAACGTTCATCATCTAAGTGACAATGTGTATCTATTATCATTTTTAGCCTATTTTTGAAATATTTTTATGCATTATAGCAAAATTTACACTTTTATTATATCTCATGTACCTATCTCTTATACGTAATAAGCTATAGTTTATCTATTATAGAACAATTACAAGGAGTTAATGTCTATGAATGTTTATATTATTATAGGTGCTGGTGTAGTTATCCTAGTAGCCTTATTTTTATTTCTCAATAAAAATAAAAGCAACACAGAAGTAAAAAAACGTCCAACAAATAATGCCGCAAGCGTGAAAAAGCCTGCTAGAGAAGAGGTACAAAGAGAAGTTCCTAAACAAAGCGTTAAGAAGGCACCTCAAATCGCCTTACCGCAATGTAACTTTTCTCCATTTGACCACTCACGACTATTTGATATGGGGCTTGAGAAAGAGGAAGTGTCTGAATTTGTTCAAGAACTTATCCCTCAAATCGCATCACAAATTCCACTTATTGAAAAAGCATTAGCTAATTCAGACTTTGTTCAACTAGAGTCTTTAACCCATGCGATAAAAGGTTCATCTACTACAGTAGGTACAGGAGGTGTTGCTGACTTACTCTCTGAGTTTAATACCTATTTAAAAAATGGAACTGAAAAAGAGGTTATTTTAACTTATCTTAAGTACTTAAAGCATTACCATGCACAATTGGTAAAACAGTACACTTAGCTTCTTAGCTTCTTTGCAAACTCAACAGCTTGCAAAGTGGGGTTTTCCCCACCTATAATCCGTGCTATCTCATGTACTCTACCCTCATTTGTTAAAACTTCTACCCTACTTGATTTACCCTCTTTTGTAACCAATATATGCTGATTGGCTAATGCAGAAAGATGTGGTTGATGAGAGATAGAAAAAATCTGATACACACTAGAGAGTTTTGCTATCATCTTTGCAATAGCAATAGATTCATCACCACTTACATTTGCATCTATCTCATCTAAAATAAGTACCCCTTGACTTTTACTATTTTCTTTAAGTGTTGTAGTCATGAGTGCTAAACGTACTCTATTAAACTCTCCACCACTAAGCGTTGACATAGCAGAATCACCTAGAAGTATGCTAATGTTATCTAAACCATTGTCATCTAATGAAGCATGTGAAAACACAAACTCTAAAACAGGAAGTTTTAACATCTCCAAATACTCTTCTAACGCTTTTTCTAAAACTAACGCCTCTTTTTTTCTTACTTTAGATAATCTACTAGAGAGAACGGTAAGCTCCGTAAGCTCCAAATCTATAAATGATTCTAACATACTTTTATCTTCTTCTATATTCTCAAAACCTAAGAGTTCTATTTTTTTAGCCTCTTTGTATGCTATCGCTTCTTCTAATGAACCATATTGATTTTTAAGTGTAGTAAGGTCACTCAACCTATCTAAAACCTCTTCAACATTTATCTCTTCGAGTTCATCTGCAAGTATGCTTGTCTCTTCAAAGTCTGCTCTGAGCTGGTTCATCATCTCTGTAAAAGTGGCACTCTCTTTATCTAAAAGACGATAAACCTCTTCTACTGATCTCTCATAACTAAATATCTCTGTTGCAACACCCATAGCATCTCTAATCTTATCTATGCGAGAGAGTTGCTGTTTTACTCTCATTAGCTCCACTTCTTCATTGACTTTAGGATTGATACGTTCTATTTTATCTATCTCGTACTTAGCAAACTCTATATGTTGTGCAAGCTTTTTTTCATCATCTTTTAGCTTTTCAAGTTGTGCAATTTTTGACTTGTAGTGTATGTATCTTTTTTTATACTCTTTTAGTAGTTTCTTAAAACTTTTGTCTTTTTGAATGAGACTATTATCTATCATCACTAAAAGTGAAGAAGAAGTAAAGCCCCCTTTATCACGCACAGAGAGGTATTTTACATAAGGAGAAAAAAGTTCAGCTAAAGCTTTTTTAGAAATATTTTGACCATCTACAAAATAACGAAGTTTCTCTTTTTTAAGTGTTTTTATCGTTAATTCATCTTTAAAGCTATATGCTTCACTCTCTAGTGTCGTTGGTTTCAATAAATTTAACTCACACAGTGCTGCTGCACCTTGAGTGACATGACCAAAACTTGAAAGTATTGCAGACATTAGTACAGACTTTCCAGCCCCACTAGGTCCCGTTAAGACTACAAGCCCTTTATTAAACTCAAGTTCCACTTCATCAAATATAACCAAATCACGCAGATATAATCTCTCTATCAATGAGTATCTCCCCAAGAGAGTTTTTCTCTCAATACTGAAAAATAATTTTGCTCTTTTCTATGTAGAAGTTTTGCTCCTATCTTAGCCCCTTGAATACTCAAAACATCACCAGGTGACATCTCATAATGGTCTTGTCCATCTATAACAGCGATAACTTTTTCACTTGGAGAACTAAGCTCAATAGTAAAGTCTGCAGGTACAACCAAAGGTCTTTGGTTAGTTAAAGAGTGTGCAGAGACTGCTGTCATAATAAACGCTTGAGTTAAAGGGTACATTACTGGTCCGCCTGCTGCTAAATTGTAGGCTGTAGAACCTGTAGGTGTAGAGATAATCAACCCATCTCCTTTATAAGTATTGAACCATTCACTATCTATAGAGGCATTAATCTTTACCATTTTAGAGATAGCTTCTCTAGTGATAACCACATCATTTAATGCAAAAAATGGCTGTTTTTTTCCCTCTTTTGTCAAGATACAACCCTCTATCATCATACGATTATCTATACGGTATTCACCTACAAAGAGCTGTTCTAAAAAGTTCTCTACAGCATCTATAGTAATATCTGCTAGAAAACCTAAATTTCCTGCATTTATACCTACTACTGGTTTATGGTATCCATAACTTCTACGTACCAAAGAGAGAAGTGTTCCATCTCCACCAAGAGAGACTAAAAAATCTGACTCTTCACATAAGGTTTTAAAAGAGACTCCTTTTAAACCTATCATTTTTGCTGATTTTTCAGAGAGTAAAACCGATATACCTCTTGTTTCAAATTGCGATTTTATCTTCTCATATAAAGGGCGTATATCTTCTGATTCAGGCTTAAGTATAAACCCTGCTGTTTTAATCTGTTTTAGTTTTTGCAAAAGCTGAAATCTCCGTCTATTTTATTGTTGTTAGGTTAGCATAATATACAGAGGTTAAAACTTTATAAAACACATTTTAACCACTTATTAATGCTATTTTCTCTCTTCTACTCATCTTTTTTATTGTATATTCACGTTTCGAAGCTGAGCTTCTATCTGGGTATATCTCACTAAGTACTAGATGAACAGGTCTTCTTCCTCTTGTGTATTTTGCACCTTTAGATGAACCATTATGTTCTGCTATACGACTCTCTAACTCTTTTGCAATACCCGTATAGAATGTTTTATCTATACATTCAACAATATAGACATAGTAAGAACTCTCTTTGCTACTCATGTTCTAACGAATACGGTTTAAAGTAGAGACGGATAGCATCAAATGAGATAAACAAGCTTTCTGAGTCTATATCTGTACGAATAAGAACATCTTTCTTTTTTAATTCTGAAAAGTACTGATAATAGATAGTAGCAATCATAGTTCTACCAGAGTATGCTTTACAAAAATCCACTTCAATAAAGTAAGCTCTTCTCATACCCAATATTTTATAATACTCCGTATTGATAAAGGTGTATTTTCGCTTAGCATATAAACGTTTGTGTTTCATCTCTTTAATTTTTTGTTTTTCTAATCTTTGAGCATTGAGCTTTTCTAAAATACTCTCTTTCTCTTCCATAGAGTAAGAGGAGGTTTTTTCCTTATCTTTAATTTGCTGTTTTAATCTCTCATTATTGAGTCTATCTAAAATAAACTGCTTCTCTTCATTACTGTAGGTCTCATTTTTAGAGATATTTGCAATATGTAATTTTTCTTTTTCTTGCTGATGCTTCAGTCTCTCTTTATTAAGTTTTTGAAGAATAAACTGTTTCTCTTCATTACTATACTTCTCTTTTTTAGAAATATTATCTTTTGGTGATTTTTCTACTTCCATAATTGTTTACTCCTCCCTTTAATAGTATATAAGTTAAAGATATTATAACATATAGTCTTTAGAGTCTAACTAATTATCCATAATACAGCACTTTTTAGATAGAATCTTCTTTATCATTTTACACTCTTATGTAAAACCAGAAACTCATCTGTTTAAGGAACTTCAACTATGTCTTGTAACAAAAAAGCCTATATTACTACACCTATTTATTATGTAAACGATATTGCACATATCGGTCATGCATATACCACTATTATCGCAGATACACTTGCTCGTTATTCTCGTATGTCTGGATTAGATACTTTCTTTCTCACAGGTACCGATGAACACGGACAGAAGATAGAGGAAGCTGCAAAGTCAAGAGGAAAAACAACTAAAGAGTATGCAGATGAAATTTCTGCTACCTTTAAAAATCTTTGGGATGATTTTGACATCTCTTACGATAAATTTATTAGAACTACAGATGCTGACCATATGGTTGGGGTACAAAAAGCATTTTCTGCTATGCATGAAAAAGGTGACATTTATAAAGATACTTATAAAGGTCACTACTGTATTTCATGTGAAACATTTTTTCCACTTCTTCAACTTGTAGATGGTGAATTTTGTCCAGAGTGTGGGAAAAGTACAACTGTAGTAGAAGAAGAGAGTTATTTCTTTAGACTCTCTAACTATCAAGATAAACTGCTTAAATATTATGAAGAGCATCCAGAATTTATCTTGCCAAAAAGTAAAAGAAATGAAGTCATTCGTTTTGTTGAGGGAGGATTAACTGATCTATCTATCACAAGAACAAGTTTTGACTGGGGTGTAAAACTTCCAGAAAACTTCAATGACCCTAAACATGTTATGTATGTGTGGCTAGATGCACTTATGAACTATCTAACTGCATTAGGTTACGGTAAAGATGATGCAAATATGGAACAGTGGCCTGCACGTGTACACCTTATCGGTAAAGACATCTTACGTTTTCATGCTATCTACTGGCCAGCATTTCTTATGAGTCTTGATTTACCACTTCCTAAGCATATTGCAGCTCATGGATGGTGGACTCGTGATGGTGAAAAAATGTCAAAATCTAAAGGTAATGTTGTTGACCCTAGAGCCGTGGCAGATGCATATGGCTTAGACAACTTCCGTTACTTTATGCTTAGAGAAGTACCTTTTGGTGGAGATGGTGACTTTAGCCAAAAAGCACTGATTGACCGTATTAACTCTGATTTAGGTAATGATTTGGGTAACCTACTCAACCGTCTTATAGGGATGAGTGGTAAATACTTTGCTGGTAGTGTTGATTCTACAAATGTAGAGAAATACTATCAATCAGAGTTAGATGATGTACATGCTTCACTTGAAAAATTAGAGCCTTTACTTTTTGATATGCAGATACACCGTTACCTTGAAGAGCTTTGGAGACCACTCACTGTAGCCAACAAAGCCATAGATATGTATCAACCATGGACACTTATGAAAGAGGGGAAAAAGGAAGAGGCAATGGCACTTAACGGTCTCATCGCTGCAATACTCTCTAAAGTATCTATCATGCTTTACCCTGTAATGCCTGAAGTTTGTACAAAAATTTCAAATGCCTTACACTTTAGTATAGATAACAAAAGTTGGAACGCTATGGTAAAAGATACTCAACTTCTTGACATCTTTGTATTAGAGAAAATAGACCCACTTTTCCCTCGTATAGAAGAGCCACTACTTGAACAAGCAGAGCCTATAGAGAAAAAGCCTAAAGTTAAAGTTAAAGATAAAGTTAAAAAAGAGGAAAAAGTAACAGAAGGAGTAGCACTTATAGGGATAGATCAATTCTTTCAAACTTCTCTAAAAGTTGGTACGGTTGTAAAAGCTGAAGAGGTACCAAAAAGTAAAAAACTTCTTCTACTTCAAGTAGATGTAGGTGAAGATGAACCTAGACAAGTTGTCGCAGGAATTAAAGAGTGGTATTCAACAGATGATATGTTAAACAGTCAAATATGTGTGGTAGCAAACCTCAAACCTGCTAAACTTATGGGTTTAAAGAGTGAAGGTATGCTACTTGCAGCAAAAGATAAAGATGGTCTTTGTATGATTCGCCCTGAGAAGCCAAAAACGGCTGGAACACCTATAGGTTAAAGGATATAGTATGAGAATTGAAGATATTTTAAACCTCACAGAAGGTACACTTAGTAACACACCAAAAGTAAAAGCTATAGAGTCAGCTACTGTTTACTACTCTAAAGTAGAACATGGCGACCTCTTTTTCTCTTCAAATCAAGAAGAGATAGAGCAAGCCATAGAAAATGGTGCGTATGCTATTATTTATGACGATGATAGCATTATAAGAAAAGATAAAGAGATAGCATGGATAAAAGTTTCAAACATTCAGTTAGCTGCTTTTAAACTTGTCCGTTATGTTATTATTAAAAAAGAGGCAAATTTCTATTTACTCTCAGAGCATGAGCTTACATTTCTTAAAATGATACTCTTGCATAAAGGTAACGTTGCTTTCATATCAGATGATTGGCGTAAAGCATTTGAGCAAATACTTAACTCTGATAATGGTCTTTTTGTAGGTTCAGATAAAGATCTTTTACAAATGATTAAACCCGATATAAAGAAGATAGAGAGAGAAGTAGAAGGGTATCCTATTTCAGATACTCTTTTTAAATCTACCTTTAAAGTAGATGGTTATGTCTATCAGGAAAAAGAGTTGATACCTTTTCATTTAGAGTATCTTTTACGTGTAGTGCAGTTTTGTAAAACAGAAGATTTACCTTTCTCTGTAGATCGTATTAAATACACAAAACATTTTATCCCTGTCTTTATAGATGGAGAACTTAAAACAACAAAACCTAGTGATAGTGATAAAGTTGCAATTTTCACAGATAATATTAAAGACATCGTTGAAGCAAGAGAGTACATTAAACGTAGTAATATGTGGGTAAAAGGTATTGTTCTTACTCCACCTAAAACAAAAGTACCAGGCATTGACCGTCCACATTGGTTTGAAAGTGAAGAAGAGGTACGAGAAATACTTAAAAACACCCTCTTTAACTATGCTTTTATCTACAATGCAGATAAAAGTACCCTCAACACGATAAAAGAAGAGTATAGTCTATTTTAGACTCTACCCTTTCTTTAAAACCACCATATTTTTTCCATTATCTTTTATAAATGTACATCTATTCATTTGTGCTAAGACTTTAAAAGTTTTAGCTGTAAAGAAAACAATGTGTGTAGGGTCTTGGTGATAATACCACTTTTTAAAACCATCTATATCATTGGGATGAAACTGCGTCTGTAGAGCTAAGTACCCACCCTCTTCTAATGTATCTACTAACTTTTCAAAAACAACTCTTGGCTGATGCAGATGTTCAAAAACTTCTGTAGAGACTATCAGCTCATATTTTTTATCTTTATCTAAAGTATCTGGATGGTAGATAGGGTCATAATAATCACACGCTATGCCCTCTTTTTTAAGTAATGATGAGAGCAAAGAGCTTCGCCCACAACCAAAATCTAATGCGACATTAGGTTTTTTAACTAAAGGAAGTACAAAATCTAAAAAACGGTAAAAATAGGCTTGATACCCCTTATCTTCTTCATTATTTTCATGAAGATTATAACGCTTTTTTTGCGTATCAAAATCTTGATAACATAGAGGAGATTTACAAATATACTCACACTTTTTACAAAAATAATAACTAATATCTGTTTTTTCATCTTTAAATAACTCTGTAGCTTTATCACAAATATGACAGTTCAATAGTACTCCTTTATATAGAGCATATCTTACTACTTAGTTTATTAACTTTAGGATTCAAATTTAACCCTTATCAATTTTTAGCTATAATCGCGTCATTATATACAAGATTAGGATACTCAATGAGAACACATTATTGTGCAGAAGTAAATGAAGAACATATAGGACAAGAAGTCACGGTTGCAGGTTGGGTTTCTAGCCGTAGAGATCATGGTGGGCTTATATTTATAGACCTTAGAGACAAAGACCAAGTAATTCAACTAGTATGTGACCCAGCAGATAATGTTGAAGTACATAAAATTGCTGAAGAGATAAGAGACCAATTTGTTCTTGTAGCAACAGGTAAAATGAGAGCTAGAGGAGAGGGTCTTGAAAACCCTAAACTTAAAACTGGTAAAGTAGAAATGGTTGTTGAAAAACTTGTTATAGAAAACCGTTCTAAACCTATGCCGTTTGAGCTTAATGATGATAAAGTGAATGAAGAGATTAAGCTTAAGTACCGTTACTTAGAGTTACGTACACAAAAAGCCTATGACATCTTTAAACTTCGTTCAAATGCTACTATTGCAACACGTAATTCTTTAGATGAGTTAGGATTTTTAGAAGTAGAAACACCTATTATTACTAAGTCTACACCTGAAGGAGCGAGAGATTATCTTGTACCATCACGTGTACATGGTGGTGAGTTTTATGCACTTCCACAGTCTCCACAACTTTTTAAACAACTTTTAATGGTTGGTGGTTTTGATAGATATTTTCAAATTGCAAAATGTTTTAGAGATGAAGATCTTAGAGCGGACAGACAACCTGAATTTACACAAATAGATGTTGAAATGAGTTTTTGTGATCAAGAAGATGTTATTGAAGTAGCAGAGAAACTTATTCACGATATTTTCAAAAGATGTAAATTTGACATCCCTACAAAGTTTAACCGTATGACATATCAAGATGCTATGGAAAACTATGGTTCAGATAAACCTGATATGCGTTATGATCTTAAAATGGTTGATGTTATCGATATTTTTGAGCGTTGTGATAATGAGATTTTCTCAGGTATTGCAAAAGACCCTAAAGCTAACCGTATTAAAGCACTTAAAGTACCTAAAGGTGATGAGATTTTCTCTAAAAGAGAGATGAAAAAGTTTGAAGAGTATGTACGTAAATTTGGTGCATCTGGTCTAGGTTATTTTCAAATGAAAGAAGATGGTCTTAAAGGTCCTTTGACTAAATTCTTTACAGAAGAGGACATTGAGCTTATTACAGAGCGTTGTGAACTTGAAGTTGGTGATGCTGTATTCTTTGGTGCAGGAGCTAAAAAACTTGTACTTGACTATATGGGAAGATTTAGAATCTTCTTAGCAGAGCATGAAAAACTAAATCTTATTGATAACAGTAAGTTTGAATTTTTATGGGTAATGGACTTCCCTATGTTTGAAGTAGAAGATGGTAAAACTAAAGCTATGCACCATGCCTTTACTATGCCTGTAACAGATGAGAATGGTAAAATCGTTTATGATGATATAGAAGAGCTTAAATCTGTTGCTTATGATATAGTACTAAATGGTACAGAACTTGGTGGAGGATCTATTCGTATCCATAAAGAAGAGCTTCAAAAAGAGATATTTACATTGATGGGTATTTCAGAAGAGGAAGCCGAAGAGAAATTTGGTTTCTTACTAGATGCCTTTAAATTTGGTGCACCACCACATGGTGGATTTGCTTTAGGACTAGATAGACTCATTATGCTTATGACAGGTTCATCATCTATTAGAGAAGTAATTGCTTTCCCTAAAACACAAAAAGCACAATGTCTTCTTACAAAAGCTCCAAGTCCAGTAGATGAAGAGCAACTTAGAGATCTTAGTCTAAGAATTAGACAACAAGTTACAGTATAGGTTCAATTTTATTGAACCTTAAAATAGTCGTTAATATCGGCTTATAACATATTATATTATTTGAAAAAGGAAAGAAATGAAAAATCTATTTTTAATCATTGGAGCACCAGGTTCTGGTAAAACTACAGATGCAAGTATAATTGCTGAAAAAAATGACAATATAGTACACTATTCAACAGGTGATATGCTAAGAGAAGAGGTAGCTAATGGTTCTGAACTTGGTTTAGAAATAGAGAGTTATATCGCAAAAGGTGCTTTAGTACCTTTAAATATTATTGTAAATACTATTGTTTCTGCTATCAACAATGCCCCTGTTGCTAATGTACTTATCGATGGGTATCCAAGAAGTACAGAGCAGATGATTGCTTTTGATAAACTCGTAGAAAAAGAGGATAATATCAGACTTGCATCAGTGATTGAAGTAAGAGTAAGTGAGCAAGTTGCTAAAGATAGAATCCTTGGACGTGCAGCAGATGCTAAGCCAGGTGAAGAGCGTTCAGATGACTCTATTGAAGTGTTTTTTGATAGAATGAAAATCTATACAGACCCATTGGCTGAGATTCAAGCATTCTATACTGAAAAGAATCTTTTGACTGTTATTTCAGGAGAGAGAACTCTTGAAGAAGTAGTTGAAGATATGGAAGCATTTGTTAAAAGCAAAATATAATCCATACCTTACACGTTCCACACTGCAGTTCCCACACCTTTGTGGAAACTGCATATTAACACCCTAAAATAAAATTTTCTTCACTAACATACCTAAAGCAAATAGATACAGTAATAAAAGTGCCGTTTTATGATTTTTAGAAGTAACATGATCTTTTAACCAAATACCTAATGTTACACCTATAAGTGATGCACTTGCTACTATTAAAGCATTACTAAAATCAATGCTCCCAATACTTAGCCTACTAATCATCCCAGAGATAGAAGAAAATACCACAAAAAATAACCCTGCACTCACAGCTTTTTTCAATGGATAATGTAACAGACCCACTAAAAGTGGTGTTAAGATAATAGAGCCACCAATACCTAAAGTGATAGAAAAAATACCTATACCTACACCTATAATAAAAAGAACACCCTTATGTAGTGATTTGGTATTTGTATCATCTTCATGGTTTTTAGAGAAAAAGAGTCTAAAAAGTGCAAAAAGTAAAAGCCCAAAGAAGGTAAACTGTAATACTTCATTACTGATATACGATGTAACATATCCACCGATATATCCACCTAAAAATCCACCAAGTCCTACAAAGATACCCTCACCTATGACAAGTTGTCCTTTTTTATGATTGAGGTAAGAACCATAGATAGAAGAGAAAACCATCTGTACAATAGAGATACCTATAGCATCTTTAATATCAAATCCCAATACTAAAAGTATAGGTACAAGAATCATACCTCCACCTATACCAAAAAAACCTGACATCGTACCGATAAAAATGCCAATAACAATAAGTTCTAAAATCATAACAACTCCTAAAATAAACCCAAAATTATAGCATATTAAAAAAAGATACTAAAAATGCACAAATAGTAGCACCTTACATCTATAATTAGCTATGATTTTATCAATTATAGTACCCATTAATTACTTATCAACCTCTTTTAGTTATAATAAATGAATTTATATTTAAGGGTTTCTCATGTTATCAGAACGTATTCATACACTGTCACCATCACTTACTATTGCTATTACTATGTTAGCTCAAGATTTAAAAAAGTCAGGTAAAGATGTACTTTCATTCTCTGCAGGAGAACCAGATTTTGGTACACCTAGACGCATAAAAGATGAAGCAATTAAAGCAATTGAAGAGGGTTTTACACAATACACAGCTGTATCTGGTATTATAGAAGTTCGTGAAGCAGTTGCTAGTAAACTAAAAAGAGATAATAACCTTGACTATGATGCATCAGATATTATCGTTAGTAATGGTGCAAAGCACTCTTTGTTTAACCTTTTTCAAGCAGTCATTAACCCTGGTGATGAAGTTATTATTCCTGCTCCATATTGGGTAACTTATCCTGAACTTGTTAAGTACGCTTCTGGTACACCAGTGATTATAGAGACCAATGAAATCCAAGGTTTTAAGATTACACCAGAACAACTTAAAGCAGCCATTACACCTAAAACAAAAATGATTATTCTTACTACTCCTTCAAACCCTACAGGCTCTATCTATAGTAAAGCTGATTTAGAAGGTTTAGCTGAAGTACTTAAGGGTACAGATATTATTGTTGCAAGTGACGAGATGTATGAAAAACTTGTTTATGATGTAGAGTTTGTAGCAACAGCAAGTATTAGTGATGACATGTTTCAAAGAACAGTTACTATTAATGGATTAAGTAAATCTGTAGCTATGACGGGGTGGAGATTTGGTTATCTAGCATCAGCAAACAAAGAGTTAATATCTGTGATGAATAAGCTTCAGAGTCAAAGTACTTCAAATATAAACTCAATTACTCAAAAAGCTGCGATTCCTGCACTAAACGGTGAAGTTGATGAAGAGATAGAGATGATGAGAAGAGCATTTGAGGGACGTGCAAAAGAGGCAGCAGAGCTTATGAATGAGATAGATGGTCTCTCTGTACTTAAGCCACAAGGAGCATTTTACCTTTTTGTAAATATTAAAGATATTACAGATGACTCTATATCATTTTGTAAAGAATTACTTCAAGAGACGGGTGTAGCCGTTGTTCCAGGAATTGGGTTTGGCTCTGAGGGGTACTTTAGATTCTCATTTGCTACAGATATGACTACCATAAGAGAAGGTATTAGACGTATTGGTAAATTTGTTAAAAACAAAAAAGCTTAATTTCACTACTAAAGAGTAATATTTTACTCTTTAGATCTCCTAATCTATTTAATAAAAAAGAATCTCCATGCAATATTTAAAACCGTTCTTAAGATTCACCCTGCTCGTTTCATTTTTTTTGCTTACACTTCAAGCTAAAGAGCGTGAACCTATCAATATATCTATGGTTATCTCTGGTGGGGTAAGTCTTGGTGCTTATGAGTCTGGTTATAACTGGGCAATGATTAAAATGTTAAAAAAAGTAAGAAAGAATGGGAACCTTGTAAAACCTAATTTACGTTCTGTTGCAGGTGCATCAGCTGGTTCTATCAATGCATTACTCTCTGCTATGTATTGGTGTCAAGAAGAGTCTGCACCGTTAAATGAAGTAGATAACAATCTTTTTTATGAAACATGGGTAAACCTAGGTATAGAAGATCTTATGATAGAGGGTAAAGATCCTGATAATAAAAGTACACTTTTTACTCGAAAAGGTTTAGAAGATAAAGCTGAAAAAATAAAAAAACATTTAGAAAAGTCTATTTATAAAAAAAATTGTGAAGTTCCTATTGGTGTCTCAGTAACAAAAGCTAAACCTATTATTGAAACTATACAGGGTATCAAAATAAAAAACCAACACTTCTCTATACCACTAACATTAAAAGAGAAAAATGGAAAAGCTGTGGTTGTAAATAGAGCCATGCCTCCAAGTACAGATTTTTATATCTCAATTCCAAATATAGAAAATGATAAAGATAAACTTATTGATGTTCTTTTTGCATCTGCTGCCTTTCCTGGAGCATTTCAACAAGTTAAATTACAATATAAGTACAAAGGTAAAATTAAATCTCACTACTTTATAGATGGTGGTGCATATGACAATATTCCTCTTCAACTTGCCATTGAACTTGACAAAAATGCTACACATTTTATTTTTATAGACCCAAATAATATTAGAAAAGAACCTACAGAAGAGGAAGAAGATGAAGAGGAAGAGTTACCTGTTGGATTTATTACAACAAATTCCATACCCTTGCTTAGTAGTTTAGAGATTTTTCAATCTATGAAACTCTATCAAGCAATAAATCAATATATTAGAAATGATGAAAGTAAGAAATTAATACTCTCCTCTCGTTTTCATCCTCTCACAGGTGGATATTTATCACATTTTGCTGCATTTTTAGACAAAAATTTTCGTATGTATGACTATTATGTAGGTGTTTATGATGCCATCTACCATCTAGCTGCAACCTTTAAAACTAAAGATCAATATGCTCACCTTTCACAAATAGAGCTTATGAATCAACTTAAAACAAGGCTAGGGATTGACAAACATAAAGAGGCTATAGCTGCCTATAATCTCTTTTTAAAAACAGAGTTTTACCAGTTTAAACCGAAAACTACAAATAGATACTCTGCTATTTATAATGCATTTAATACAAATCTCTCCGATGCAAAACGATATGATAATAGTGAATTTCAAACATTTCTTACTAAACTTGATATGAGATACTTAGATAAGTATAAAAACTCTTTTCTCTCTTATGCAAAAAGAGATGTTAAAAATTGGTATAAAAGACCATTAAGAGGTATTGTCAATAGAGTCACTACCTTAGAAAATGACAGAGCAACTGTTTATGAGGACCATGAGTCCATCGCAAAATTAGCTAATGTCTCTGCATGGGTAGGTAGTAGTTTTATTAAGAAAAAGCTTGGATTTCAGTTTTTACCACTAAATGTCCCACAGGATGAAGGAAAAGAAAATTTACGCACAGCTCTTAGACTTCTACCTAGTGAAGTAGCTACTGACATGAAAAATGGTGGACTAAGCTTTGGATATACTGCTCTTTATTATACCAATATGGATATTATCAATGGTTTTGAAGCAAAAGCTTCTTATATAATAAGTGACAAAGAGTCTGATATCGTTCGAATGGATATTAATGCATATACAGAGTACGATAGCTTTATGAAAGTAGGAGCTGGTGCAAGTTTCTTTGGAAACATAGAAGGTTCATTTTACAATAGAGATACTGCATTTGGACTCAATGCCTATATAGATATTGTAGATATTTTTAGACTTACTTATGTATATAGAGATGGAAAAGATATAGATAATAACTATTTCTATTTTGGTATTGAAAATATACCTAGTTTTATCTATTGGTTAAACCGTTAAAGAGGTTATTTATCATAAAGAGGTAAAATACCTTATCAATTTAACATAGAGAAAAACATGAGATTAAAATCTATTTTCACCAACAGTTTCGGTATTTTATTTTCAAGAGTGACAGGTTTAGGACGTGATGTACTTATGGCTTCTGCTTTGGGAGCTTCTGTATGGAGCGACATGTTCTTTATAGCCTTTAAACTCCCCAATCTCTTTCGCCGTATATTTGCAGAAGGTGCATTTACACAAGCTTTTATGCCCTCTTTTATCGCTTCTAAGCATAAAGGTGTTTTTGCTACGGCTATTTTTTTAAGATTTATCCTCTTTCTTATGGCTATATCTTTGCTCATTACCTTTTTTCCTGAACCTATTACCAAACTTCTAGCATGGGGGTGGGATGAGCAAACTATAGCCAACACTTCACCTATGACTGCTATCAATTTTTGGTATTTAGATCTTATTTTCATTGTTACATTTTTTGCTACACTCTTACAGTATAAAAACCATTTTGCAACAACTGCCATGTCCACAGCACTTCTTAACATCTCTATGATAGCCGCACTATATATCTACATGAAAGAGGAGCCAAAAGCTGTAGCTTATGCACTAAGTTTTGCCGTACTCATAGGTGGACTTCTTCAAGTTATAGCACATCTTATAGCACTCAAAAAATTCAACTTAAATAAAATACTTATAGGTGGATGGAAGTATAGAAAAACCAAAGATGTCAAAGAGGAGAAAAAACATTTCCAATCACTTTTTTTACCAGGTATCCTTGGAAACTCCACCCCTCAGATATCTGCTTTTATAGATACTATTTTAGCTACATTTCTTATGACTGGTTCAGTCTCTTACCTCTTCTATGCAAACCGTATTTTTCAACTTCCTCTGGCTATTATCGCTATTGCAACTGCTACTGTACTCTTTCCTGCTGTCTCAAAAGCACTTAAAAACAACCAAGAAGATAAAGCCTATGCAAACCTAAATCAAGCTTTTTGGTTACTCTCTTTTTTACTTGGAGCTTCTATGATAGGTGGTATTTTACTAGCTGAACCCATCGTGTGGTTACTCTTTGAGAGAGGTAAATTTACAGAAGTTGAGACACTTGAGACAGTCAGCGTACTAAAAATGTATATGATAGGACTACTCCCTTTCGGACTAGCCAAACTCTTTTCTCTCTTTTTGTATGCCTCTCATAGACACTTAAAAGCTGCAAAGATAGCACTTTATTCACTTGTTACTTCAGTCACAGCCTCACTACTTCTCATGCAACCACTTGGAGCATCAGGACTAGCTCTAGCAGGAAGTTTAGGAGGTTGGGTACTCTTTGTATTTACTGTAAAAGAGGTAGGTACAGAGCATTTTATAGCTATTATCAAGACAAAATACTCCCTCTATTTTCTCTTAACAATGTCTTTGTTTACTATTGTTATTTATTTTATTAATCAGTGGTTACTTACATTTATAAGGTAATAATTTAAAATTTCTAATTCACTTGCTATAATCACGATTATATAACATTTAAAGGCTTTTCTTATTATGCATATTTATGACAGCGTACAAAAAACAAAACTTCCTTTTGAACCCATCCATAAGGGTGAAGCAAGCATTTATGTTTGTGGTCCTACTGTTTATGATGATGCCCATTTAGGTCATGCACGAAGTTCATTGGCTTTTGATCTGCTCTCTCGTACCCTTAAAGCCTTTAACTACAAAGTGACTATGGGAAAAAATTTTACAGATATAGATGACAAAATCATCAAAAAAGTAGAAGAGACAGGTAAATCAATGGAAGAGATAACCTCTTTTTACATAAAAAGATATGTAAAAGAGATGGAGGCTATTGGCGTACAACGTGCGGAGATAGAACCTAAGGCTACAGAGTCCTTAGAAGCTATTGAGAGTATGATACAAAAACTTATAGATAAAGATTTTGCTTATGTTATCTCCACTGGTGATGTCTATTTTGATACAAGCAAAGATAATTGTTATGGTAACATCTCTCATCAAGTAGGTGAAGATGACGACAATCAAAGTCGTGTAGAACACACCTCCTTTAAACGCAACCCCAAAGACTTTGCACTATGGAAAGCATGTAAAGGTAGTGAAGATATCTGTTTTGATACAAATTTTTCATCTGGTCGCCCAGGGTGGCATATAGAGTGTTCTGCAATGATAGAAAAACACTTTAAAGGCAGTGATACGTATAGTATAGATATACATGGAGGAGGTGCTGACCTACTCTTTCCTCATCATGAAAATGAAGCCGCTCAGAGCCGTTGTGCTACGGGGCATGAACTCTCTAAGTACTGGATGCATAACGGTTTTGTACAGATAGATGGGGAGAAGATGAGTAAATCATTAGGAAATAGCTTTTTTCTTAAAGATGCTCTTAGTGTTTATGATGGAGAAGTTTTACGTTACTACCTAAACTCTGTACATTACAGAAATAACTTTAACTTCAATGAAGAAGATTTATTAACTTCAAAAAAAAGATTAGACAAACTCTATAGACTTAAAAAACGTGTAAGTCCAGGTAAAGGTTCTTCTGTAAATAAAAATTTTAAACAAGCCCTACTTCATGCGATGGGTGATGATTTAAATATCTCTATAGCCCTTTCAGTTATAGATGAGATGATAGCTACTACTAATGATGCTTTAGACAGTGAACCTAAAAATAAAGCCCTTAAAAAAGAGACTCTAGCTAACATAGAGTTTATAGACTCTCTTTTAGGTTTTGGTAATAAAGAGCCATTTTCTTACTTTCAAATAGGGGTAGATGAGGCCCTTAAAAAGAGGATAGAAATACTTTTAGAAAAGCGAACTGAAGCTAAAAAAGCCAAAGATTTTGAATCTTCTGATGCCATACGAGATGAACTAATAGCTATGAACATCGCCATTATGGATACAGCAGAGGGTACACTTTGGGAAAAAATATAAGCTATATGCTTTAGAAGGTATCAAGCTAGCAAGTAGTTTATAACGCAATAGTGGTTATAATAGTAGATACCAAAACTATATTTTAGACTTATATAAAGGGCTTTAATGTTTCATGCATTGCTACTTTCTCTTCTTTTTACATCACTTGTTTTTGCTAATAGTGTTCCTGAATTTCCTTTTATTGGATTCTCTGTTTCAAACCAAAGACTCGATACAAAGATAAAGACTTTAGAGAAAGAGACTACATACAGGTTTAAATATGGTAAACAGACGCAAGACTGGAGAACCACCTTCACTTTCGACTACACCAAAGATAGCTATCAAGGCATAGGGCTAGAAGTAGATAAAATACTCCTAGATGGTATGTTTGATACACCTAAACTTAGACCCTATTTAGGTGCAGTTGCTGGATACATGAAGTTTGATGATACAGAGTTTACTCAAAACTATAAGGAACATAACAGTTACTATTATGGTGGTAACTTTGGTTTTATTATCTATGCGACAGACTACATTGATATTGATATAGGTTACCACTACTACATTGTAGATGACCTAGATTTTTTAGACAACATTCATGGTGCTACTTTTGCCATACATTACTTTTTTTAACTAACGGAGCGTAACCTTGTCACTTTTTTCTTATAACAACCTCAAAAAGATACTTTTTAAATTAGACCCAGAGACTGCACACAGTATTGCAGGGCTTGGACTTAGAGCTGTTTCTCACTGCCCTACTATACAAAATATGATTAAAAATCAAAATTTTGTTACAGACCCTATTATTCAACAGACAATATTTGGACGTAACTTTCAAAACCCCGTAGGACTTGGAGCAGGCTTCGATAAAAATGGTCAATACATCACTGCTATGCCAACTATGGGGTTTGGATACACAGAGATAGGTACAGTCACTCCCATGCCACAAGAGGGAAACCCTAAACCTAGACTTTTTAGACTCATAGAAGACCAATCTATCCAAAATGCTATGGGTTTCAATAACAAAGGAAGTGACTACATGCTAGAGCGTCTTGACAAGCTCTATTTTCTTGACTATCCTCTAGGTATCAATATTGGTAAAAATAAACTAACATCTGAAGAGAATGCACTTAATGATTATGAAATCTTGTTTAAAGCATTTAAGAATTATGGTGATTATATTGTCATAAATATCTCTTCACCAAATACTCCAGGTTTAAGAGATTTACAAAATGAGTCATTTATTAAAGCCATATTTGCAATGGCTAAAGAGATAACTTCTCAACCTGTTCTACTTAAAATTGCTCCAGATATGGAAGCACAAGATGCTATAGACTTATGTAATGTTGCAGTAGAAGCAGGAGCAGCAGGTATCATTGCAACCAACACAACAATAGACTATAGTTTAACTGACAGTTCTCAAAAACAAGACTTTGGTGGTATTAGTGGTGCATTACTTACGGAAAAGTCTTATCAACTATTTAGAGCCATAGCTAAAGAACTTTATGGTAAAACTTTACTTATCTCTGTAGGAGGTATAGACTCAGCTGAAGAGGCTTACAGACGTATCAAGGCTGGTGCATCATTGGTTCAAGTCTATAGTATGCTTGTTTACAAAGGACCTGCACTTATTAAAGAGATTAATGAGGGGCTTATTAAACTTTTACAAGCAGATGGCTATAAACATATAAGTGAAGCTATTGGTGCAGATTGGAAATAAACACATAAGATTTAATATTGTGGTGGGTTAATCCACCCTACACGGAGAAATAAATGAACATATACATATTTTTAAAACAGTCAATCTTAGGATTGATGCTTATTACAGGAGTATTAATGGCAAATTCACTACCAGAACATTTTACAAAAACACTAGAAAATGGGATGCAAATAGTTGTTATCCCTATGGATAATCATTCAGGTGTTATTACTTCAGACATCTACTACAAAGTAGGTAGCAGAAATGAGGTGATGGGTAAGAGTGGTATGGCTCACATGCTAGAACACTTAAGTTTCAAGTCAACGAAAAAACTAAAAGAGGGTGAATTTGATACCATAGTCAAAGGACGTGGAGGAGTAAATAACGCCTCTACAGGTTTTGACCAGACACACTACTACATTAAGACAGCAAGTAAAAATTTAGCGATGACTATTGACCTTTTTGCTGAACTCATGCATAACTTAAACCTTATAGATGAAGAGTTCCAAAAAGAGCGTAATGTTGTAGCAGAAGAGAGACGTTTACGTACAGATAATAACCCTATGGGATACCTCTATTTTCGTATCTTTAACACACACTTTACCTACCATCCATATCACTGGTTGCCTATAGGTTTTATGGAAGATATTTTATCTTGGAAGATAGAAGATATTAGAACATTTTACCAACATTACTACCAACCTAATAATGCTATTTTAGTTGTAGCTGGTGATATTGACTATAAAGAGGTCTTTAAAGAGGCAGAAAATCATTTCGGTAATATTAAAAATGAATATGAAGTTCCTAAAGTTATAGCGGTAGAGCCTAAAGTAGATGGAGCAAAAAGAGCTATCTTACACAAAGAGAGTAACCAAGTAGATACGATTGCTATTACCTACTCAATCCCTAATTTTGAAGATGATGACCAAGTTGCACTCTCTGCCATTAGCCATATTTTAAGTGCAGGAAAAAGTAGTCGTTTTGAAAAAACACTTGTTACAGAGAAACAACTTGTTAACCAAATCTATGGATACAATATGGAATTAAAAGACCCTGGAGTTTTTTTAATTATGGCTATGGTATCTCCTAACTCCTCTTTAGATGTTGTAGAAAAAGAGATACTCAGTGAGTTAGATAAACTGAAAAATGGTAGTGTAACTCAAGCCGAATTAGATAAGGTAAAAATCAACACAAAAGCAGAGTTTATCTACTCTTTAGAGAGTTCTTCTTCTGTAGCAGGACTCTATGGTGAGTACTATGTAAAAGGAAATATCAAACCTTTACTTGAATATGAAGAGAAATTAGATAAAATTACACTCAAAGATATTAGTGATATCGCTAAAAAGTATTTTGACCATGAATTTTCAACCACAGTCATACTTAAAAAGAACAAAGAGGAAAAGATTAATGAATAACTACATAACTGGTGCAACCACTGCACTTATTACTCCATTTAAAAATGGTACTTTAGATGAAGCAACGTATGCAAAACTTATAGAGAGACAGATAGCACACAACATAGATGCTGTTTGTCCTGTAGGAACTACGGGTGAGTCTGCGACACTTAGCCATGATGAACATAAAAGATGTATTGAGATAGCAGTAGAAGTATGTAAAGGTACAAAAACAAAAGTACTCGCAGGTGCAGGAAGCAATGCAACACATGAGGCAATAGACATTGCTAAACATGCAGAGTCATGTGGAGTAGATGCACTTTTTTCAGTAAGTCCATACTACAACAAACCTAGTCAAGAGGGTCTTTACCAACACTATAAAGCCATTGCAAGTGCAGTAAATGTACCTTTTATGCTTTATAATGTACCAGGACGTACAGGTGTTGACATCTTAGCAGATACAGTAAAAAGACTTTTTGATGATGTAGAGAATATTATGGGTATTAAAGAGGCTACTGGATCCATAGAGAGAACTGTTGAACTTTTAGCAAAAATACCTGATCTTTATGTCTTCTCTGGTGATGATGCCATTGATTTTCCTATCTTAGCTAGTGGTGGGAAAGGGGTAACTTCTGTAACTTCTAACCTTTTACCAGATATGAAAGCGAACTTAGCACATGCAGCACTTGAGGGTGATTATAAAACCTCTAAAACAATTAATGATGAGCTTTTTGCCATTAATAAAGTACTCTTTTGTGAAAGTAACCCGATTCCTATAAAAGCTGCTATGTATATTGCAGGACTTATAGATACTTTAGAGTATAGACTTCCTTTAGTTCCTCCAAGTATTGAAAACATGAAAAGAATTGAAGATGTAATGAAAAAATATAAAATAGTAGGAGCGTAATATGTCAGATATGCAAGGTAAAACACTTGTTATAACAGGTGCAACCAAAGGTATAGGAAAAGCAGTAGCAGAGAAATTTGCTCAAAATGGTGTAAACATCGCTTTTACTTACAACTCAAACGAAGAGATAGCCAATGAAATTGCAGCAGACTTAACTGCTAAGTATGGTGTCAAAGCAAAAGCTTATCCTCTTAATATTTTGGAACTTGATGAGTTTAAACCACTATTTTTAGAGATAGATAAAGATTTTGATAGAGTTGATTTCTTTGTATCAAATGCGATGATTTATGGTCGTCCTGTTGTAGGTGGTTATGGTAAGTTTATGAAACTTCGTCCTAAAAAAGGTTTACAAAACATTTACACTGCAACAGTAGGTGCTTTTGTACGTGGTTCACAAGAGGCAGCTGTACGTATGGAAAAAGTTGGTGGTGGAGCTATTGTTACACTTAGCTCTACAGGAAACCTTATTTACATCGACAACTATGCTGGACATGGTACAAACAAAGCAGCCGTAGAAGCGATGAGTCGTTACGCAGCTGTTGAACTAGGAGATATGGGTATTAGAGTTAATGCTGTATCTGGTGGTCCAATAGACACAGACGCGCTTAAAGCATTTACCAACTATGAAGAGGTAAAAGCAGAAACTATTAAACGTTCAGCAGTAAATAGAATGGGAAGTCCAGAAGACTTAGCTGGTTCTGTTTACTTCTTGTGTACAAAAGAGGCTAGCTGGATTACAGGTCAAACCCTAGTGGTTGACGGTGGAACAACTTTTAGATAGCCATTATTTTGGTGGATTTATCCACCATCATTCAACAGATAATTATAATAAAAGAGAAACAGATGAACAAATCACAAATATTTAATATACCCAATATTTTAGCCTTTACACGTCTTCTACTCGCTCCTGTGATGTTTCTCTTTTTAGTTAACCAAGATGCTACTTTATTTGAGGGTATTCATCCATCTTGGCTTAACTACATCGCTGCTTTTATTTTTGTACTTGCTTCTGCTACAGACTTTTTTGATGGATACATTGCAAGAACCTTTGACCAAATCACTGTTTTAGGCTCTATACTTGACCCTTTAGCAGACAAAATGCTTACACTAGCGGGATTTCTAGGACTTATGATGTTAGGCTCTGCTTCTCCTTGGGCTGTTTTTCTTATTATTACTCGTGAGCTTTTTATTACAGGTCTTCGTGTCTCAGCAGTAAGTCAAGGACTTGATATCTCAGCTTCATGGATGGGTAAAGTGAAAACTGTTGTACAGATGATAGCAATAGGTTTTTTACTCATGGGTTGGATGGGTGGAGAGATACTACTTTGGATAGCTGTTGTACTTACACTCTACTCAGGATACGAATACGTAAGAGATTTCTTTAAAAATACCAAACTTTCATAAAAATATATTTGCTTAAAAATTAATCACTATTTTCATTTATATTACATTAACATTTGATATACTTTTGTAAATTAACACAAAACAAGGAAATAATATGAAACTAACTAAATTAAGTTTAATAGCAATCATCGCAGTGAATGCAGCAGTAGCAGGTGGAGACATAGTTGAGATAGAAACACCAAGCGAAGCATGCAACAGTAACACTACTATCAATGGTAAATTACAAGGGTACTACATCACTAATGATGCTACAGATGATATGTTTGGTGACCAATCACAACTAGGTTTTGCAGCAACTTTAGATGTTAGCCACAAATTTAACAACTGGTTAACAGCAAACTTTTCAGCTATTGGGTATGTAAATGCATTTAAACAACCAAATATGATATATATGGAAGGCAATAAAAACGGTGCTTTTTTCAATGTAGCAAACTTAACTGCAACTTTTGGAGACACTACATTCGTAGCAGGTCGTCAACTTCTTGATACCCCAATGCTTGGTAGTTTTGACTGGTTATTAGCTACTAGTGGATTTGAAGCATATACATTAGTTAATACTTCTATCTCTAATGTAACATTTGTTGCTTCTTATGTAAGAACATTAAGAGCTCAAAATTCAGGTGACAACTTTGTAAATCTTACAGATATAGGAGATGGTAATAACTGGACAGTGGGTGTAGCTTATGACGATAAAGCTATTTCAGGTAGTGTTTGGTACTATAATGTAGATGCTGCTAATTATACACAAGTATATACTGATGCAGGTTATAACTTTGGTTCATTTAAAGTTTCTGGGCAATTCGCATCAACAGATTATAATACAGGCTTAGACTCAACTGCATTTGCAGGAAAAGTTGAAACAACATTCTCTAATATTACTTTAATGGCAGCTGTAAGTTCAATATCTGATAGAGCAGCTGGTTTTGTTGAGAGAGATAGTTTCTATACTAGTTCATGGAATACATTTGCATCCACTATTGCTATTGCTAACGATGATACAATGTCATGGAAAGTTGGAGCTTCAACTACTTATGCAGGTATAGATGCGGAACTTTCTTATGCTGGATATAGTGATGAAGGTTCAGAGTTTGACCTTATTTTAGGATATAATATTACTAATTGTACTTCTGTTTCAGCTGTATATAGCATGACTGATTATGATATAAATACTGATACTACTGATTCTCTAAATGCACTTGAACTAGTTGTAACTTACAAGTTTTAATTAAAAACTAATCTCAAACTACCTTAGAAGGACTCTTTTTAAGAGTCTTTAAGGGTATCTTTCTCTCTTTACAAACCTAATATTTCACACATTACAACATTAATTTAAATCGCCAATTCTAACAATTATTTTATGATAACAAATATCAATTTAACATTTTTTAAGCTAAATTACCGTATATTACTCACTATGAATTGTAAATGATAATAATTTTCATTTTAACTCTAAATAAACCTAAGGATAATTAATCCATGAAACCTATAATTATTGCTCTTGCAGGACAACCTAATGTTGGCAAATCATCACTTATTAATGCTATCTCTAATGCCAAACTAAAAGTTGGTAACTTTTCAGGTGTAACTGTAGATAAAACTGAAGTGGTGTTTAACATTTGTGATGAAGCAAAGTGTAGAGACTATGAAGTACATATTATTGACCTACCAGGGGCATACTCCCTTACAGAATATACCATAGAAGAGAAAGTTACAAAAAGCTTTTTACAGAGTGATGAGTATGATATTATCGTCAATGTTGTAGACTCTACAAACTTACAAAGAAACCTTCTCTTTACCACTCAACTTCTTGAAACAGGTAAAAAAGTCGTTATCGCCCTCAATATGAATGATGAAGCTAAAAAAGAGGGAATAGAGATAGATGAAAAACAGCTATCTTCCATTTTGGGTGTACCTTGTATTAAAACCTCTGCATCAAGAAAAGAGGGGATTGATGCTCTTCAAGAAGCTATTGTTGAAGTGTTTGAAAAAAATGAAACTACTGCAAAAGTAATATACTCAGACCCAATAGAAGAAGAGATAGCACATATTGTTACTTTTATGCAAGAGAAAAAATATAAAAGTACCCTTTCCTACCGTCATCTTGCAGTAAAACTTCTACAAGAAGATGAAGATGTTTATAAAAAAATGCATGAAGAACCTATATGGCTAGAGATGTTGCCTATTGTAAGAGAAGGATTAAATCACCTCTATTTACATAGTGATACAAAAGACTTAGATGAAATATTTGCAGATGAACATTTTGCCTTTGCTAAAGGGGCTAAGATGGAAGTTATGTCAGTCAAATCAATGAGGGCAAAAAATCTCACACAAAAAATAGACAATTTACTTATCAATAAAATCTTAGGTATTCCACTTTTTCTTTTCTTTATGTGGGGACTATTCCAACTTACTTTTGAACTAGGTTCACTCCCTATGGACTACATTGATGCTGGTTTTTCATGGTTAGGAGAACAGGCAAAAGTTCTATTAGGAGATGGTAATATAGGTTCGTTAGTAGCCGATGGTATAATAGCAGGTGTGGGTTCTGTTATTATGTTTTTACCCAATATTATTATACTTTTTATAGGTATTGCCCTACTTGAGACTACAGGGTACATGAGTCGTGTGGCTTTTTTACTTGATGGATTTTTCCATAAATTTGGCTTACATGGTAAAAGCTTTATTCCTCTTGTAACAGGGTTTGGCTGTTCAGTACCTGCTTACATGGCAGCAAGAACACTTAAAAATGAAAAAGATAGACTCATTACGCTATATATTATTGGGTTTATGAGTTGTGGTGCTAGATTACCTATTTATGTACTCTTTGCAGGTGCATTTTTTGCAGAAGAAGAAGCAGGAAATATTCTTTTTATTATCTATATTTCAGGAGCAATGCTTGGATTAGTTATGGCAAAAGTGTTAAAAACTTTTGTATTTAAAGGAGAGGATGAACCTTTTGTAATGGAAATGCCAAAGTATCGTATGCCATCACTAAAGCTCATTTGGCACACGGTATATGGACAAGCAAAGTCTTATCTTAAAAAAGCTGGTACATTCATTTTAGCAGCTGCTATACTCATTTGGTTTGCTTCTAACTATCCAAAAATAGATGCACCTAGCAACTTAGAAGTAAATCAAGTAAAACTATATGAACTTGAACACAGTTACTTAGGTATTGTAGGTCATGCATCAGAACCATTCTTTGCACCACTTGGAATGGACTGGCGTATGGCAGTTGCACTAGAGACTGGATTGGCAGCTAAAGAAGTTGTGGTTTCTACACTCGGTGTACTCTATGCACTAGGAGATGAAGTAGATGAAGGTAATGAGGGACTTATTGAACAGATAAAAATGAATATTCCTTTTGCTTCTGCTATTGCATTTATTGTATTTATTATGATTTATCTACCTTGTTTGGCTGCTTCTATGGTTTTTGCCAAGGAAGCTGGAGGCTGGAAGTATTTAGTTTATCTATTTATTATGACCACTACTACAGCATGGATATTTAGCTTTATTGCTTATAAAACAACACTACTTATTATGGGAGGATAAAAGATGAAATTAATTGAATTAACTAAGGGAAATAGTGCAGAGATTATTAAAATACATGCAGATAAAGTTTTAAGAGACCGTTTAAGCTCTTTTGGAATTATGAGAGGGGAAAAATTAACTGTAAGAGGTTGTTCTCTTGCCAAACAGACTATGGAGATAGAGGTAGGTTCTACACTCATCGCACTACGTGCAGATGAAGCAGAAAAAATAGAAGTAGCAAAATAAACTAAGGTATGTTTTACATACCTTTTCAAATTATTAAAGGAAGAATTAAAATGAGTAAATTTAAATTAAGTATGGTATGTATAATGATAATGAGTCTTGATATAGTTGCAGAAGAGAAGCAAAATATTGAACTACAAAGTGTTAGAGGTATTTTAGGTGATTATATCCTTTTAGAACATACTCAAGGTCAATTACGTGCAGGGTATATTGGCTTTTCAGAGAATACTTTAGCAAGAACAAATGGTTATGCTCTTGGTGGACACTACCATTTTGATACAAAAGAATACTATGGACTAAAGATAGGTGCAGAAGCATATACTGTACTTAACTTAGCTATAAATCAAAAGAGTATAAATGAAAACAGCGATTTTTTTAATAAAAACAGTAATAGCTTCATTTTACTCTCTCAAGCCTATTTAAGTGGTAAATGGGGTAATACAGAGATAAAACTAGGAAGACAAACACTTGATACCCCTCATGCAGATAGTGATGATATTAGAATGATGCCTAACTATTTTGAAGCATATACTATAACCAATAACGATATCGATAATCTAACACTAGCTGCTGGTATGATAGATAAAATGGCAGGGTGGGAAAATGGTATAGATAGTCAAAAGTTTGTTGATGTAGGTGAAACACTTGGTGTCAATAAAATAGATGGTATCTACTATGCTTCTGCCTCTTATGAAGGGATTAAAAACCTATCAGTAGCACTTTGGTACTACCACTACAGTGATATTGCTAATGTACTGTATGCAGAAGCAGGCTACAATTTCACAGTTACATCAGCAAACTCTTTTACCTTGGGGCTACAGTACGACCAAAGTCAAGAGAGTGGATCTTCACTTTTAGGTAAACAAGATGCCCAAACCTTTGGAGTAAACCTTGAAGCAAGATTTGATGCACTAGGTATAACTCTACTTGCTGCATATAATCAAGATAACAGTGATACAGGTGCTATGCCTCTTAGCTTAGGAGGAGGAGCACTCTTTACATCCATGGAAGACCAAACACTCGATGCAATAGGTACCAAGGGAAGTGCATGGGTAGTAGGTGCAAGTTATAACTTTAAAAATATTGCTATTGATAATCTTATATTTGGTATTGCTTATGGTAATTTTGAAGCTAAAGATGATTTAATATATAAAGCCAATGAGATAGACACTGTATTAGAATACAGTTTTAATAAACAATTTACCCTTACTACTGCTTTAGCCATGGTTGACTTTAAGGTAAAAGGAATGAATGACTATAAACAATTTAGAATTATTACAAATTACAATTTTTAAGAGATATCCATAGGGAAAAGGGGACTGTAATAAATTCTGTGTCAGCACCTCTTGACCTATGACATTATAGCAAATCTAAAGCATCTTTCAATCTCTCCTTAAAATGAATATTTAGTTGGGAGATTGTAAGGCTCC
>Ga0256837_1000342_pt1 | contig 41250 bp, 37 predicted proteins | sample 4562384metaG_FD_185976 | JGI IMG/M metagenome (GOLD analysis project Ga0256837, IMG submission 185976) | Hydrothermal vent microbial communities from Guaymas Basin, Mexico - 4561-384 | ecosystem: Environmental > Aquatic > Marine > Hydrothermal vents | place: Mexico: Guaymas Basin | collected... | reverse complement strand
AATCTGACAGATATTTGGTAAACGTAAAACAGTTTCAGCTACATGGTGAGCACTCTCTGGTTGAAGTTTGAATAGTAAAGGTTTAATAGCTTGATAGTTTATCATTATAGTCCACTTAAATAATTTTACGTGATTATACTCAAAAAAAGGTAAGAGTTTCATTAGTGGGTGAAGTGTGTAGCTTTTACATAAATTCACTAATTGTGTTAAATCTACTTCATATAAATAATTTTTAAGTTATATAAACATATAATAGGCAAGATTAAATCTTAAAGGAATTAAATATGAAAAAATTACTACTTAGTGCTATCGCAGCTATCGCCTTAACTACAACTGCTGTTGCTAGTCAAAACAATCAAACAGGTTGTGGTCTTGGTTCAGTTCTTATCAAGGATGACTCGTCTGCAGTTATGCTTGCTCTTCAAGCTACTACAAATGGTACTTCAGGAAACCAAACTTTTGGTATTACATCAGGAACTCTTAACTGTAAAAAAACTAAATTTGTAATGAATGAGAGAGCTGAAGAGTTTGTTGCATCTAATATGGATATTCTTGCAAAAGAGATCGCTCTTGGTCATGGTGAGTCTTTAGATACTTTAGCAGAGCTTTTAAATATTCAAAACACTATTGCATTTAATGCATCACTTCAGGCTAATTACAATAAAATTTACACTTCACAAAAAGTTGAAATGTCAGATGTTCTTGACAATATAGCAACTATCTAGTTTTTGCTATCTTAAATCAGAAGAGTTTCTTCTGATTTATCCTCTTTTTTAGATTATCTTTAGGATGCTTTCATTTTATACAAATTACTTATAACACTTATCTTTTGCATTAGTTTTTTACATGCTTCTTCACAAGAGTACATACAAAAAGCAGATGATTTAAACTTGTCTCAGGCAAGGTACTGGAATCTACTGCTTCATATGGTGGATGGTAAGAGCGAGATAGATGACTCTCACTTTTTTTTCGCACCAAATGGTAAAACTAATGCAAAAGCTGAGTTAAATGCTACAATAGAAGCACTTTTACATGAAAAAAGATTTGATGATAACTCAAGTGCTTGTAGATTTCCTGCAAGAAAAGAGTGGTTAAAAAATGAGTTAAATATTACTGAGTTTCCTGATGTTGAATGTATAGAGTATGACAAGATTGTTTCGAGACTCTCTCCAAAGTCTGCTACACTTGTTTTTCCATCTGCACATATTAACTCGCCAGCTTCTATGTTTGGACATACTTTTATACGGATAAACTCTAAGTATAAGTCAAAGCTTTTAGCATATGCAATCAACTATGCAGCTGATGCTGACCCAAGTAAAGAAAATGCAATAGTTTTTTCTGTAAAAGGACTTATAGGGGGTTATTATGGGAGATACTCACTACTTTCCTATTATGAAAAGTTAAAAGAGTATAGAGATGGAGAGAATAGAGATGTATGGGAATATAACCTGAATCTAAATGAAGCAGAAGTACGACAAATGGTTCGTCATATTTGGGAACTCAATGGAACTCACTCTGATTACTATTTTTTTACTGAAAATTGCTCTTACAATATGTTGTGGCTTATTGAAGTTGCTCGACCCTCTATTCATCTAAGAGAACATTTTAATTTTGAAGTCATTCCTTTAGAGACTATTCATGTTGCAAAACTTGAAGGAATTATAAATAAAACTAGTTATAGACCTTCTAAAAGATCAACACTTCTCGAGTATGAAAAGCTTATAGGTTCAAAAAATATACATTATGTTAAAGAGTTAGTGGATATCAATACACCTTTAGAAGTTTTTATGCAAAATAAAGAGTTATCTAAACAAGATAAAATGTATATACTCGAAGCAGCTATTGAATTTTTAGAGTACTCTTATTCTAAAAGTAAGATAAAAAAAGAGGAGTATATAAACCATTTTCATAAGCTTACAAAACAGAGAGCACTCTTAGGTAAGGGGAAGATAGTTAAAGTGAAAACACCTGCAAATCCTATAAAAAGTCATAGAGCAGTAAGAATAAATACAGGTTTAGGATATAGAGATGAGAATCCAATAACTTTTTTTGGTGCTAGAGTGGCTTACCATAATTTAGAAGATAGTAATCTTGGTTTTTTACGAGGAACGGAGATAGAGTTTTTAAATTTTCTTTTTTCATATGACATAAAAAAGTATTTTAAAGTAGAAAATGCAACAGTTGTTTCTATAGCTTCTATCGCACAAAGAAGTGAGTTTTTTAGTGGTCTCTCTTGGAGAACAAAACTAGGTTGGGATAGAAATTATATTGATGAAAAAGCAAAGTTTTCGACTACATTTGGTATTGGCTATAGTGTTGGAAATAGAGCCCTCTATAGCTATATGATGTTAAATCCACTACTGTATGCAGTTGATGGCTTAAGAAGTGGGGTTGGGGTTAGTCTTGGGTTTGTATTTGATAAATATGATTTTATGAACACAAATATCGAAGCTAGTTATAGAGAGTATGACACAGGAGTAAATCAAGGATTAGTAAAAGTCTCTCAAAGCTTTAGATTTTCACAAAATACACAATTAAAATTTAAGTACAATTATATAGAAAAAGAGATAGAGAGTAAAAACAGTGCAGAAAATACTTTTAGAGTGATGTTTAATTACTATTTTTAGCTAAAGAGATGAAACAACCTTTAATGTAAAATTATCTCTCGCTCCCAATGTCCCCATTGGGAGTGCCTTTAACACTATATAATTTACTATATAGTGAATATATCTTAAATTTACTTATGCATAAATCTTGTATAATACTGTTTCAAGAAACTATGAGGAAAATTATATGAAAAATATATTAATGATTATGAGTTTAGCATTTTTAATGAGTGCTTGTTCAACATTAAAAGTGGATGTAGATTATGATGGTAGTTATAACTTTACAGATAAAACGAAATATGCCATCGTACATAACCCAAAAGAGGGTGATAATACTCTTTTGAATGATAGAATTAAAAAAGCTATTGAGACTCAGTTGAATGCGAAAAATTATGAAGAAGTCGCTAAAGATAAGGCTGATTTGGTTTTTGTTTTTCATGTAAATGTGACACAAAGATCAGATATAAGAAGTGACTATGAGATGATAGGGTATCGTAATTATGGTTATGGGGGTGCTTGGGGATATAGAGGATTTGGTGGTTATAGTAGAACTCCTGTCTTAGTTGAAAGACCTAGTGTTTATAGATGGAAAGAGGGGAGATTAGTGATAGATGCTCTTAATACAAAAAATAAAAAAATTGTATGGAGAGGTGTGGTAAAAGATGAACTGAGTGATGGAAGCTCTTCCGTAGAAGAGAAAACTAAATATATAAATAGTGTAGTAGGGAAACTCTTTAAAAAGTTTCCTAAAAATTAGAGCTCTTTTCTCTTAAAAACTAAGTTTTTAAGGCTTCTCTCTTCATCAGCACTCTCAAACTCCTCTACATTTGTGAGTCTCTTTTCAAACTCAAAACTAGGAGCCCATCTTTTAATATGGTCGATGATGAAACTACTCTCTAAGTTTGGAGAGTTGAGACATGAAAGCAAGATACAATCTTCACTAGCAATTTGAGGTAATTTTTTGATGATTTTTTCATAATCTTTTGTCGCCTCAAAACTTCCCTTTTGAAAAGTAGGTGGATCTATGATAATCATATCATAAGGGCCTTTTTTCTTGATGTTTGAGAATGATTTTAGGATGTTGTATGATAGAAAACTCACCCCTCTAGGCTCAATGGCGTTTAGGGAGTGGTTCGCCTTTCCTGTAGAGAGTGCACCCTTACTCATATCTATATTTATCACCTCATAAGCTCCACCAAACTTAGCTGCAAGACTAAAGGCACAAGTGTATGAGAAGAGGTTAAGAACTCTTTTATCCTTCGCATTTTCTCTTACAAATCTACGACCATTTTTCATATCGGGAAAGTAACCTGAGTTTCTATTTGAGAGTAGGTTGAGTTTGATTTTCATTCCATCTTCAACGACATATAAGTCATCAGGCACTTCGCCTATAAGAACCTCACTAGGACTCCCTTTAATGTAACGGCGTTGTACGACAAGAGTTTTATATTTAGATGCATTGGTAAACGCCATAAGCATCTGAAGTAACTCCTCCTCACTCTCCTCTTCAAAGTACAGAGCCACACTTAAAATCTCATCAATAGAGTCAACAGTTAGGTGTCTCCACCCCTCATATAAGCCTCCACGACCATGAAAAAGTCTCTTAAACTCTTCAGTAGTACCTTGAGAACTCTCTTCTAAATGTTTTAAAATATCCTCTACACTCATATCTTCTCCCAAAAAGTTCCAGCTGGTGTATCCATAAGCGATACCCCAAACGCCAAAATCTCATCACGAAGTTTATCGGACTCCTCAAAGTTCTTCTCTTTTTTTGCATCTTGGCGTTGAGCCATAAGGGTAGCTATCTTCTCTTTTGTATCTTCATCCATACCAAACTGAAAGTACTCAAATGGATTTTTTACACCAAATCCGAGTATCTCCTCTATGTAAGCGAGGTTAGAGAGTGTCTCTTTTTTAAGAACCTTATGTTTTCCTGCTGTATCGAGTGTCTCATTGGCGTTTGAAATCATCTCATCAATGAGAGCTAGAGCAGAAGAGACATTCATATCATCACTTAGAGCTTGGAGGAGGGTATCTTTAAACGGTGTACTGTCTGAGTTCTGAGGAAGTCCAAAGAGACGTTTTTTGAGTCTATAAATCTTATCTAGTCTCTTTTTTGCTATGGCTAAATCTTCAGTGTTGAAGTTGAAGTTACTTCTATAGTGTGTACTTAGAAGATAGAAGCGTAGAACCTCTCCATCATACTCTTTGAGTGCATCTTTAAGGAAAAAACTATTGCCTAGAGATTTAGACATCTTCTCTCCGTTGATGTTTACAAAACCGTTATGCATCCAGTACGACGCAAGAGCATGATTTGAGGAGCATCTTGTCTGTGCAGCTTCATTCTCATGGTGAGGGAAGAGTAGGTCAGCCCCACCACCGTGAATATCAACACCAAACGCCAGTTCAGGTTGTGCTAAATGCTTCTCAATCATAGCAGAACACTCTAAGTGCCACCCTGGACGACCCTTACCAAATGGTGAGTCGTAAGTTATAGAGTCATCTTTGACCGATTTCCAAAGTGCAAAGTCAGCAGGATTTTTCTTCAGAGATGAAGAGGCTACACGCTCCTGTCTATCCTCATCATCTTGCACTCTTTTTGAGAGTGTAAGATACTCACTATCACTAGCCGTATCGAAGTAAACATCACCCTCACTTGTCTCATAAGCATGACCAGCTTCTATAAGTTTTGCTATCATCTCAAACATGGCGTTTAGAGACTCAGTAGCCTTTGGTTCAAGATCTGGGCGTTTAACACCGATAGCTGCCATCTCTTTATGAAAAGCCTCTGTATAAAAGTCTGTAATCTCTTTTATATCCTTACCTTGCTCAGCTGCTTTTTTGATGATTTTGTCATCTATGTCCGTAATGTTTCTTGCATATGTAACATCGAGACCATTTGCTCTTAATACACGAGTCAGCAGGTCAAAGACTAGGGCAGACTTAGCATGACCTAAATGTGCATCATCATAAACAGTTGGACCACAAACATAGAGAGATACTTTTCCCTCTTGAAGTGGAATAAATTTTCGTTTCTCTTTTTGTACTGAGTCATAAATAGTCATATTGGTTTTCCTGTGGGTTTAGATAGTAGTGTAGATTTAAAGAGATTATAACATATCTTAAATTAGGATAGAGACTCCCAACGGGGACGTTGGGAGCTAGGGATGGAAATATTGTTAGGAGTGAATTTAGGGAGTTGTATATTTATTTTTTAGATTTTGTGAATTTCGTGTTTTAGGAAGAAAAAGGGTGGATGGGGTAGAGGGATTCGAACCCCCGAATACCAGTACCAAAAACTAGTGCCTTACCGCTTGGCGATACCCCAATGTATTATTTTAATGTTTTAAATTTTATGTTTTGATTTTTTTGTAAATTGGTTGCGGAAACAGGATTTGAACCTGTGACCTTCGGGTTATGAGCCCGACGAGCTACCGAACTGCTCTATTCCGCGACGCTTAATACTTGAAAGAAATCAAATATTGTAAATGTGGATGGGGTAGAGGGATTCGAACCCCCGAATACCAGTACCAAAAACTAGTGCCTTACCGCTTGGCGATACCCCAACATTAAAAAGTTAAAGAAAATTGGTTGCGGAAACAGGATTTGAACCTGTGACCTTCGGGTTATGAGCCCGACGAGCTACCGAACTGCTCTATTCCGCGACGCTTAAACAAAACACGTTACCATGTTTGTTGGAGCGAAATTATAGGAAAAAAGTTATAATAAGTCAAGTCTTTTACAAAAGAATTTATAAATTTCTTTTTGAACTCTTTTTAATGAAGATTAGAATATAATAAAAACAAAACAATTAAAAGAGATTTTATGACACCAATTAAAAGAGTATTAGAAGCGATTGAAGAGATAAAAAAAGGCAATATGGTCATTATGATTGATGATGAAGATAGAGAGAATGAGGGTGATTTAGTTTATGCTGCATCATTTAGTACACCTCAAAATGTAAACTTTATGGCGACACATGCTCGTGGGCTTATCTGTGTTGCACTTAGTAAGGCGATAGCTACAAGACTCGACTTAAACCCTATGGTAAGTTCAAATACCTCTTCTTATGAGACGGCTTTTACAGTTTCTGTGGATGCTAAAGATGCTCTTACTGGTATTTCAGCAGGTGAACGTAATGATACTATTAAGATACTTGCAAATCCTATAGCTAAGGCTCAGGAACTTGTAAAACCTGGTCATATTTTTCCTCTTATAGCTAAAGATGGTGGTACTCTTATAAGAACTGGACATACTGAGGGATCAGTTGATATCTGTCGTTTAGCAGGACTTAGTGAAGCTGGCGTTATATGTGAGATTATCAAAGAAGATGGTACTATGGCTCGTCGTGATGATTTAGATGTTTTTGGTGAAAAACATAATCTCAAAACAGTTTTTATTTCAGACATAGTAGAGTATAGACTCGCAAATGAGTCACTTATAACAGCTACTAAGGTTGAGACTATAGAATTTTTCGGTGTAAAAGTGAAACAGCATACTTTTGAAGACCATGACAAGATAGAGCATACTGCCATAGAGTTTTACTCAGCAGGTGAGATAGCTAATGTACGTGTTCATAATGTTATTCCCGATATGGAGTTACTTCTTAATCAAGAGAAATATAACAATCTTGTAAGTTCTATAGAGTATCTTAAACAAAATAGTGGTTTATTAGTTTTCATTAACAAAACAAATCATCAAGATAACTCAGCTCCAAAAGAGTTTGGAATTGGTGCGCAAATCATTAAATCATTTGGTGTTGAGAAGATGAATCTATTGAGTTCTGTAACTCAAACTGATTTAGTAGGCTTAAGTGGTTTTGGGCTTGAAGTGAACGAAATAGTTAAAATTTAAGAGAATCATTTTATCTTAAGGGTATGTATGTGAAAAAAAATATAATAATTTTACTATTTATTATAAGTTTCACAACACAACTTTTTTCTAATGCACTTAAGTATGAAACTTCTCTCTATCTCTTAGCACATCAAAATAATTCTGTAAATTGGTTAGCATGGAGTAAAGATAGTTTAGCTAAGGCAAAAAAAGAGCATAAAGCTATCTTCCTCTCCATAGGTTACTCCACTTGTCACTGGTGTCATGTGATGGAAGAGGAGAGTTTTACAAACAAAAAGTTAGCAAAATACTTCAATAAATATTTTATCTGTATTAAAGTAGATCGTGAAGAGATGCCACAGATAGATACATTCTATCAAGAAAAGTTTTTGAAAATCTATCATCGTAGTGCTGGCTGGCCACTCAATGTTTTTATGAGTGAAAATCAAAATATTTTTTACATTTCAGGTTATCTTCCTGCTAAACGCCACTCATTTTCAGAGGGTTTAGATATACTTGTTCCTCGTTTAGGAAAAGCTTATAGAGAAAAAACTCTTTCTTATTATAGAGATCTAAAGAAGATTCAAAAAGAGCTTTCCCATCCTTTAAAATATAATCTACATAAAGATAAAAAGCTTTCTGTAGAGAGTTTAAGTAAATCACTTCAAAAAAATTATGATGAAATTTATGGAGGTTTTGGAGAAGGTAGAAAGTTTCCTGAGCCTTCAAAACTCTCTCTTATGATAGATATAGCAGAGCTTACAAAAGATAAAGAACTCAAAAATTATTTTTATGAGACCTTAGATTCTATGGCACTTCATGGGCTTTACGATCAAGTTGAAGGTGGGTTTTTTCGTTATAGTGTAGATGCTGGATGGGAGATACCACATTTTGAAAAAATGCTCTATACTCAAGCAGAGTTAATTCCCTTATATGTTAAAGCATATCTTCAAACTGGAAAAGAGCTTTATAAAAATGTGGTGACCCAGACTATAAGCATGGTTGAAAAACATTTTATGAATAAGAATCTTTTTTATAGTGCAAGTGATGCTGATAGTAATGGAAAAGAGGGTGCTTACTTTACTTTTACAAAAGATGAAGTTCAAAGTAGAGGTTTAAAGTTTGTAAATAATTTTAAAGGAAAAATGTATATAAATTTCCCCACAGACCTAAGTAAAAAACTTTTAAGTTTACGAACCAAACGCTACTATCCATTTGTAGATACAAAGATAAATACAGCATGGAATGCACTTATGATAGAAGCACTCTATAGTGCATCACTAATTGATAAAAAATATGCAAAAAAAGCAGAACTCTCCTTGAAAGCTTTACGAAAAACAATGTATAAAAATCATGAACTTTATCATCAAACTGTTTTACCACATAAGCCACGGCAGAAAGCTCTTTTAGAAGATTATAGTTTTTTAATCTCTGCACTTATCTCCTCTTATGAACATACATATGAGAGTTCAAAACTTAATTTTGCAGAGTATCTACTCTCTAGGGCAAAAGAGAAATTTTATAGAGATGGTATTTGGTACTTAAATGAAGATAAGCCAAGAGTAGAAGCTACTTTAGTAGATAAGTACTATGTCTCGCCTCTCTCTAAAATGATACAAAACATACTTAAAATGGCTACATTAAAATCTTCATTTAGATATGAAAGATGGGCAAAAGAGTCAATTTTAAAACTAAAATCCAAATTAAGTTCTAAAGAGTCAAATGTCCCAACTTTGGCAGAAGCTTATCTTATGCAGAAGTATGGGATTGTTCTACTTAAGAGTACAAAAAAGAACTTAGAAAAAAATGCTCTTTTGATAAAAGAGGCTAAATATCCCTATATTCTTACAAAGAAAAGTCCTTTTGATAGCTATAGTGCTTGCACACTTCGACGATGTTTTGCAGAGGAGAAGAGTATTCAACTTGTACTTAAAAAAATTAGATATAATAATAGATAAGTAAATACAATAAAAGTAGAGAGTATATGAGAGATTTTTTTCAAAGAGTAGAAGACGGTAGTTTAGTAAACATAGAGATAGACTTAAATGCTTTTGCATATAGTAGCAACAATCCATGGCTATTTAGTGTCTTTATCAAGTTTGATGGTGCTGATGCACAGATAGAGGGGTATGAAGAGTTTTTAGAGACTAAAGAGGCTCTTATCATCGCTTTAGAGAATGAAGATAAAGTGAAGTATGTTGGGACTCGAATCGTAGATGGTTGGAGTGAGATATATTTTTACTCTCAAGAGTCAAAATCTTTAGAGTCAACAGTAGCGAAAATACTACAGCCTAGTAACTATGTTTTTGAAAGTAGTGTAGTTCGCGATACTAAGTGGGATTTTCATCATAAAAATTTAATTCCATCAGAGCTAGAACAGTGCAATATTGAGAGTGAAAAAATCATCTTTATGTTAGAGGAGGAGGGTGATACTTTAGAGACACCTCGCCCTGTAGAACACTATCTCTCTTTTGAGCTTCCAACTCAGAAAAATAGATTTATAAACACCTTAGATTTAGATGGTTACACTCTTAAAGATGAGATAAGTAGTGAAGAGTTTGAAAATGGAATAGCCCTTGTAAAAGAGCATGCGGTGACAAGCCAAAGAGTTCAAGAAGAGGTAGCTTTAGTTTTTGAAGCAGTGAAAAAATGCCAAGGATATTATGAAGGGTGGAGTACCACGCTTGTATAAAATTGTTGGTGTTATTAACTACATAGTCGTTATTTTTTTAAATGCTTTTACTGATTTAGGGCATAAAATCATCATTCAAAATACCATCTTTAAGGTATATGATGGTGATATGCAGATAGTACTGACGGCTATTGTAAACTCTCTTATACTACTCCCTTTTATCCTTGTTTTCTCTCCCTCAGGCTTTTTAGCAGATAGATTTCCTAAAAATAAGATTATGGAGTACTCTGCCGTTTTTGCAATCTTCATTACTTTAGGGATTACCTATGCTTACTATCAAGGTCAATTTTTATTGGCGTTTAGTTTTACTTTTTTACTCTCTATGCAGAGTGCTATCTATGGACCTGCTAAGTATGGGTATATAAAAGAGCTTGTAGGTGAGAAGTACATCAGTAGTGGAAATGCTGTTATTCAAGCTGCTACAACTGTAGCTATTTTGGGTGGAATCATCTTTTATACTATTCTTTTTGAGGGAATGTATAGTGATAACTTAGTCACAGAAAAAGAGATACTCCAAAGAATAGCTCCTATTGGTTGGTTACTTGTTATAGGCTCGACTATAGAGTGGTTTTATGCAAGTAGATTGCCAAACAAGATGAAAGAGGCTAGTATTCGTCAGTTTAAACTCAAACGCTACTTAAGTGGAGCATATCTTCGTAAAAATCTTAAAACTGTGACTAGAAAACGTGAGATATTTGAAGCTATTATCGCGTTAAGTCTCTTTTGGTCAATTTCTCAAGTAGTCTTAGCAATTTTTGGTGAGTATGCTAAAAGTAACTTAGGTGTTACAAATACTATTTATGTTCAAGGTGTTATGGCTCTTGCAGGAATAGGTATAGTGATAGGTTCTATCATAAGTGCTAAATACTCAAAATATTTTGTAAATGTTGGCTTTGTTGTTATCGGAACTATTGGAACTACACTTATTGTTTTTAGTATTCCTTTTATCCACTCTATGTTTGTTCTAGCATCTCTTTTTACTCTCTTTGGAGTTTTTTCTGGCTTTTTAATGGTTCCATTAAACGCTCGTATTCAGCTACTCTCATCAAGAGTACATCTTGGAACTATACTTGCAGGAAATAATTTTATTCAAAATATCTTTATGTTTTCATTTTTGATGTTAACAACTCTCTTTGCATATGAGGGAGCAGATAGTCAAATTCTCTTTTACCTTATGGGATTTGTAGGTGTTTTTCTAAGTTATATGACTTTTAAACGCTACTTTGTAAAGAGTTTTTGGGCTTTGATGGAGCTTATCTTTACACTTCGCCATAAGTATGAGTATTTTGGTTTAGAAAATATTCCAAAGGATAAGGCTGTTTTACTCTTAAGTAATCATGTAAGTTGGATAGATTGGTTGATCTTACAATTTCCAAAAGAGAGACACATCAACTATATGATAGATAAAGATGTCTATAACTGGAAATTTTTACACCCTATGTTTAAAAAAGGGGAGACTATCCCTCTCTCTCCAAAAGCTTCAAAAGATGCTTTTAAAGAGGCATCTTCTCGTTTGAGACAAGGAAAAATCGTTGCTATTTTTGCAGAGGGTGGCATAGCTAGAGATGAGAAACTTGGGAAATTTCATCGTGGTTATGAGCTTATAGGGGATGATTATGATGGTATGATAGTTCCCTGTTTTATATCGGGAGTAGAGGGGAGTCTCTTTTCAAGAGTTCCCTCTAAAGATAAAAAATCTCTTTTCTCTCGAAGAGTAATTAAAACTTATTTTGGTGAACCAGTAAGTAAAAGAACAAAAGTTGATGAATTAGCTATAATTATACAAAAAATGAAGGATAAATATGAAACTAAATAAACCAAAACACAATCTATTTAGAAATGGTGGCTATGCTGTAGAGGGCTTTATTGATGTAGTTAAAAATGAGACGTCTTTTAAGTGGCAACTTCTTATGCTTTTTGTGATGGGTATAGTCGCATGGACTCTGCCTTTAAGTTTTGCATATTCGGCTATTTTATTTTTATCACTCTTTATTCCTATACTTGCAGAGGTAATTAACTCAGCTATAGAGAGAGTTGTTGATCTTGTGACTCAGGATTATCATATACTTGCAAAACAAGCAAAAGATGTTGGTGCAACTATAGTTTTACTAAGTTTGATTCTTACAACACTTATATGGTTAAGTACCTTAGCCGTGGCTTTTAAACTAGTTTAATATTTATGAAAAAAGTACTTTTACTAGCACTTCTTATCACTTCTCTTTTAGCCGAGACAACTAGACCGAAAATAGCTCTAGTTTTAAGTGGTGGGGGCGCTCGTGGAGGTGCTCATGTTGGTGTCTTAAAAGTTTTAAAAGAGAACAATATACCAATAGATATAATTGTTGGTACAAGTATGGGCTCTTTTGTAGGGGGGATGTATGTCTCAGGGATGACACCTGATGAGATAGCTACTATGCTTACTACAACTGACTGGACAAAGTATATTCGTGCTGATTATGACCGTACAGATATACCTATGCGAAAAAAAAACATAGATTATGTCTATCCTGGAAGACTTGGTATTGGTGTCGATACAGACAATGATTTAGTTCTTCCAACTGGCGTTTTAAAACGTGAACCGATGCTTTTAAAATTTATGCAACTTACCCAAAATGTTCGTGATATAACTGATTTTGATAAACTTGATATTCCCTTTAGAGCTGTTGCTACAGATATTAAAAATGGTGATGCAGTTGTTTTAAAATCGGGTTCTTTAGCTAAAGCAATTTATGCTTCAAGTTCTATACCTGGTGGTTTTCAACCTATAAATATAGATGGAATTGATCTAGTTGATGGTGGTGTAAGTGACAATATGCCAATCCAAGTTGCCCGTGATATGGGTGCTGATATAATTATAGCTGTTGATGTAAGTGAGAATTTTAATAACAAAGTCGATGTTGATTCCTATTTTGTTGTTATGGGACAGTTAGTAAATATACTTATGCGAAAAAATGCAAACGAGTCTATAGCAACACTTACATCCAAAGATATATTGTTAACACCCAATTTAAATGGATTTAACGGTTTAGATGTAGATAAATATGCGGAGATAATTGCTAGAGGTGTAGAAGTTGCAGAAAAAAATCTTTCAAAATTAAAAAAATTAAGTTTAAGTGATGAAGAGTATAAAAAGTATGCTTTAAAACATAGAAAAAAGTATAAAAATACTTCAGTAATTATAGATGAGATAAAGATTCAAAATCCTACATATCTTTCTGACTCTTCTATACGAAATAGAATACATCAAGATATTGGAGAGCCTCTAAATCTTGAAGTTTTACGTGCTGATTTACTGCATATCTATAATATGATGATTTTTGATAGTGTAGATTATAAATTAAAAAAGATAGATGATAAACAAATATTAATCATTACAACAACACCAAGTTGGGATAATCGTGGTGATATTCGTTTCTCATTTGGTTTTGAAGATGATTTTAAAGGGCACTCCTCTTACTCATTTAAGTTTGGTTATACAATGTATGGACTCAATAGTTATGGTGGTGAGTGGAGAAGTGACTTTGAGATAGGACGATATGAGAAAGCTTATAGTGAGATATTTCAGCCTTTAGATACTATGCAGTGTTACTATCTTCGTCCATCTATACTCTATCAGTCTGTTACCGATATTTTACCTCTTCAAGATTTTGGGAATCAAGAGTTATTGACAAGTAGAATAGGTGGTAGTTTTGTTGTTGGAGCACATGTTACGACTGACTATGAATTTGAAGTTGGTCTCTCTATGTTTGAAGATAAGGTGGAGTTTTTAGATAGTATAGATTCAAGATATAAGGCGATACCTCTACACTCTCTTATAAATATCGATAACTTAGATAATGTTAATTTTCCACAAGTAGGGATGAAAGCTAAACTAGAATGGACGAAAGAGATGAGAGTATGGGGGAGTGATTATGATTATGAACAGGTCTATTTTGAACTTGAAAAACCTTTCTCATTTTACTCAAATAATATTACACTTTTTATGAAGTATGGAAATACATATCAAAATGATGATGTAGATCGTATATCAGGACTTTTTCTTTTAGGTGGTCTTTTTAACTTATCGGGTTATGCTCCATACTCTTTTCTAGGTGATAATGTAGCATTTGGAATTTTAAAGTATACTTACGAGATAAAAGATGGTGGTTTCTTTGGAACTTTAAATGCTCCTTTATATGCTGGGTTCTCACTTGAGAGTGGTGATGCTTGGTCAAATCCAGCAGAGATGGACTTGAAGTATTCGGGGACAGTTTATATAGCAGCAGATACTTTTATGGGACCCTTTTATTTTGCATTTGGTGGTTCTGATAAGGGTGAAAGAAGTGTATATTTATATTTAGGAGAAAAATTTTAATGGAAAATAAAAAAACAACTTTAATAATTGGTGCAGGTGGAGTAGGTCGTGTAGTCCTTTACAAATGTGTTCAAAATGTAGCAACATTTGGTCATATAGTCTTAGCAAGTCGGCGTTTAGAATCTTGTGAGAAGTTAAAAGATGAACTTCCTGATGCTGATATATCAGTAGCTACTCTTGATGCTGATAATACGCAAGAAGTTATAGATCTTATAAAAAAAGTAAATGCTGACATTGTAATAAATGTAGCACTTCCTTATCAAGATTTAACTATTATGGATGCTTGTATAGCTACTTCAACTCCCTATCTTGATACGGCAAATTATGAGCATCCTGATGAAGCAAAGTTTGAGTATAAACTGCAATGGGAACGTGATGAGAAGTTTAAAGAAGCAGAAGTTATGGCTCTTTTAGGAAGTGGTTTTGACCCTGGGGTTACAAATGTTTTTTGTGCTTATGCTCAAAAACACTACTTTGATGAGATAGAGACTATTGATATACTCGATTGTAATGATGGCGACCATGGCTATGCTTTTGCGACAAACTTCAACCCTGAAATAAATCTACGTGAAGTTTCAGCTAAGGGTAGATACTGGGAAGAGGGTAGATGGATAGAGACAGAGCCTATGGAGATAAAACAGGTGTGGGATTACCCTGAAGTTGGAGAGAAAGACTCTTATCTTCTTTACCATGAAGAGATGGAGTCTCTCATCAAACATATTAAAGGACTCAAACGAATTCGATTTTTTATGACTTTTGGTGAGAGTTATCTGACTCATATGAAGTGTTTGGAAAATGTTGGAATGTTAGGGATAAAACCCGTAATGCACAAAGGTGTTGAGATAGTTCCTATGGAGTTTTTAAAGACTCTTCTTCCTGACCCATCGACTTTAGGTGAGCGAACAAAGGGAAAAACAAATATCGGCATAGTTGCTACAGGAGTCAAAGATGGAGTGAAAAAATCTATCTATATCTATCAAGTAAGTGACCACGAGCAGTGTTTTAAAGAGGTAAATTCTCAAGCAGTCTCTTATACAACAGGAGTTCCAGCTATGATAGGTGCAAAACTTATGCTAGAAGGTGTTTGGAGTGGAACAGGTGTTTTTAATATGGAAGAGTTTAACCCTGACCCTTTTATGGAAGAGCTGAACAAGCAGGGACTACTTTGGAAGATAAAAGAGTTAGAGATTTAAAATGAAAAATCTACAAACTCCTTACTATCTGTGCGAAGAGGAACTCTTAGAAAATAATCTTAAAATTCTTGATGATGTGCAAAAAAGAAGTGGTGCTAAAATCATCTTAGCACTCAAGGGTTTTGCTATGTGGAGTACATTTCCTTTGGTTTCTCGTTATCTTCAAGGATGTACAGCAAGTGGAGTTTATGAGGCTCGACTTGCAAAAGAGGAGTTTTTGAAGTATAACAAAGATGCAGAAGTTCATACATACTCACCAGCTTTTAGAGAAGAGGAGATAGAAGAAGTAGCTAAACTCTCACATCACATTATATTTAATTCACCAAATCAATTAGAGAGATTTATTTCAAAGGCTAAAGAACATAATCCAAATATTCATATCTCTTTACGAATAAACCCTGAAGTCTCAGCCTCGCCAAAGGATATTTATAACCCATGTGGAGTCTACTCTCGTTTAGGTACTACACTTAAAAATATTGATGAAAAGAGCTTAAATAGAGTAGATGGTCTCAATTTTCATGCTCTTTGTGAGCAAAATGTAGATGCTTTAGAAGAGGTTCTTGAAGTGTTTGAGAAGAATTTTTCTAAATATTTTAAAAATTTAAAATATATTAACTTTGGTGGAGGTCATCATATCACTAAAAAAGGGTATGATGTTGAGAGACTCATCTCTATTATCAAAGAGTTTCGTTTGAAGTATCAAGTTAATGTCTATTTAGAACCAGGTGAAGCTGTTGGATGGGAGAGTGGTTATCTTGTCTCTACTGTTTTAGATGTTTTTGAAAATGGTATGAGTGTCGCTATCTTAGATACATCAGCCGAAGCTCATATGCCTGATACTTTGGCAATGCCCTATCGTGCAGATGTAAGAGGCTCAGGGGTGGCTGGTGAAAAAGAGTTTACATATCGCTTAGGGGGTAATACCTGCTTAGCTGGAGATATTATGGGTGACTACTCATTTGATAAGTCTTTAGAAATAGGTGATACAATTATCTTTGAGGATCAGATTCATTATACATTTGTAAAGAGTACAACTTTTAATGGTATAAAGCTCCCATCCTTAGTGATTAAACGTAAGAGTGGAGAGTATGAACTTATAAAAGAGTTTGGATATGAAGATTATAGAGATAGATTAAGTTAAAGGAAAAAATATGATATCAGATAAAGAACGTTGGAATAAACGCCATGTTGAGAAACCAATGCGTAAAAATGTAGAGCCTCTTATTGAGAAGTATATTGGTGAGGCGACTGTTGGAGAAGCTCTTGACATCGCTTGTGGAGTAGGGCGAAACACTCACTTTTTAGCTCAAAAAGGTTTTTTAGTTGATGCAGTAGATATTAGTGATTATGCTCTCTCTCAAATCAAAAATATGGCAACGATTAAAAAATTTGAGGTAGATTTAGATACTTATAACCTAGAGATAAATAAATATGATTTGATTGTTAATATTAACTACTTAAGTCGGCGTTTGATTCCTCAGATAAAAGAGGCACTTCGTAGTGGTGGTATTATTATCTTTGAGACATTTATTATAGCTCATGGAGATTTTTCTCAACCTATGAATCCAGAGTTTTTACTTCGTAAAAATGAACTACTCCATGATTTTATTGGTCTTGATATTATCTATTATGAAGAGCATTATGAGACAAATCTTCGTGGAGAGAGAACTCATGTTGCTTCTTTAGTGGCTAGAAAAGCATAGATAAGTAAGAGGGTTTTTTCTAAAGACCTTCCATTAAAATACTCCAGAGTCTATCAACTTCTTTATCACTTAAAAAGAGGGTAGAGTAGTTTTCATAGAGTTCACTAAGTGCATCTTTTTTGATGCCTAGTGTGTGGGTACAGTTGTAGTGTGTAGGTAAATAAGCACGAATGAGTGAAACATCACCTTGAATCTCTTTAGAACATAAAAAGCAGTAAAACTCTTTATGTAAACGCCCCTCATGTGCTAAGAGCTTGACATAGGACTCTATAGCTACACGTTTAGGGTTCTGTTTGTTCCAATTATCTGAAGCATTATCCAAAAGTTCAAAATAAAATGAGCCTAAATCTTCTGCATCTTTAAGATGTTTAAAAAAAAGTCCTGTAAAATCTTGCCAAAGACGAAGGAGTTTATAGTCGTTTATCCATTTAAAACCGATATGGATAACATCTTTAAGTCTATTAATAGTACTTTTAGCAGATGTTTCTATCTCATAGTCAATTTTAAAACCGATATTTATAGTACCATGACGAGCACCATAAAATCTATAGAGAGTCTCTAAGTTTCCATCAGAAAGTATTGTAACAATAAGATCTTCTTCCTTAACTCTGTTAAGATTTATAATGTAACCTTGCATTATTTCATTTTAAACGAGTTTCCCATCTTTTTCAACTTTTGAAGAGACAACTATTTTATTTTCTATTTTAAGTATTCTATCACAAAGAGGGAGCATAGCTTCATCATGGGTTACCATGATAACTGCTACATCTTGCTCTATTGCTATACGTTTAAGCATCTTTACAACATCTATAGAACGAGCTAAATCAAGTGCTGCTGTCGGTTCATCTGCTAAAATAATCTCTGGATGATTTGCTAAAGCTCTTGCTATGGCAACCCTTTGATTCTGACCACCTGAGAGTGAAGAGGGTATAGCTTCTGCCTTATCTCCAATATCAAAATACTCTAAAAGTTCCATAGCCTTTTCATTTGCTTTCTCTTTAGAAACACCATTTACTTGTGAAACTAATGTTACATTCTCAATAACATTTAAAAAAGGTATAAGATAGTGTGCTTGAAAGATAAAGCCAATCTTTTCACGACGTATTTTACGTGTTTCTTTAGTGAGCCATCTGTTTTCATAAACTTTCTCATCTCCAAGCCACATAGTACCACTCGTTGGCTCTTCAACACATCCTATCATCATAAGTAGGGTTGTTTTACCTGCTCCACTAGGGGCTATAAGTGCTACGAGTTCACCCTTGTTTACTTGAAAGTTTGCACCCTCTATAATGCTAACAAGACTCTCATCCTTACCAAATCTTTTAACAAGATTTTCTACTCTTATACTTTGTTTTTTCATCTTAACCACCAATAGCTGCCGCAGGGTCAGCACTTATAACTTTCTTCACACCCACAAACGATGAGAGGATAGATGCCACAATAACAACTAAAAAGAGTATCCAAGCATCAGGAATCTCTAAAACAACTCTTTTTGGAAATTTACTATAAATCAGATGAGAAAAAACATTTCCAAAGACAAAGGCTAAAAATCCTAATAGAAGAGTTTCCTGCACAATCATCTTAATGATAATAGAGTTTGGAATCCCGATAAGTTTCATAATAGAGATCTCTTTCATCTTTTCCAGAGTCATAGTATAAATAATCAATGCGATAATAATTGTAGAAACAACAACTAAAATAGCTGTAAAAAGACCTATCTGTTTAGAAGCTCTCTCTATAAGATTTTTTGTTAAGATATTCATCTGTTCTTGATTTGTATAGACACTTTTATGTTTATACTCTCGTATAAAACCTGCTACACTATTAACATCATATCCTTTTCTAATAGTAGCTACGATAGTATTAACCATATGAGAATCTCCACCCATTATACCACGAGCTCTATCGTTACGTATTCGTGAGTTTGAGTATAAAAACTGTAACTCTTGAGCATCTTTTAAAGAGACATAGACAAGTAAGTCTCCACCCGAAGAGACAGCTCCATGAGTAATACCCACAACTGTATAGATATTTCTACCAAGTGTTACTTTCTCTTTAAGTTTAAGTCCTAGCTTTTCATTCACTACGATTTCATAATGACTTTTTTCAATCCCTCTACCTTTAATTAAGCGTTTAGGGTTGATAGGGTTTATCTCTCCATAAGGATCGTAACCAAGAGCCACTACCCGTACCTGTTTAGAGTGAACAAGAATTTGAATATTTTGAAAAGTAAGTGCTGCTGTTTTTGCAACCCCATCTATAGCTTTGAGTGTGTTTCTTAAATCTTCATGGACTCTTGAAGCTGCTGCAAAAGGTCCAAGAGTATCTTCTTGAACTACCCATAAATCCACATTTACATCATCTAAGAGCACTTCAGCATCAACTATCATACCTCGATAGACACCTATCATAATCAAAACAATACCAAGTAGCATTCCTACACCCATAGCAGTTACTATAAACTTCCCTAAGGTGTGTGATATGTCTTTTTGTGCTAGATTAATCATTAGTGTACTTTCATACCCTCTACAAGGGCTTTGTTATGTTCTGATGCTAAGAGAATTGTTGCATTAGTATTAAAGTTTTTAAGAGCTACTTTATTATTGCTAATTGCTAAAATTTCTACAGTTTGAAAATGAGCTCTGTTTGCTTGTTTTACCCAAACACCACTTTTACCTTCTATGTAAATAAGAGCTTCAGCTGCAATTTTTACAACATTTTCAAGGTGTGATACTTTTATAGTAACTTCTGCTTGTTCATTCATATAAAATGGTAGTGGAAGTTTCTTAAACGCTACATCTACTTCTCTCTCTTGTGTCACTGCATCACTTTGTGGTGCTACTCTTTTTACATAAGCTTCATAGTATTTGTTAGCTTGAGAACGAAGTTTTATTTTCGCACTATCTCCTACATGAATATCACCACTTATTCTCTCATCAACATAAGCTTTTATCCATACATCATGAGGTGATACAATTTTAAATATACTCTGTGTAGCTCCTAAAGCTTGTGCTATTTCTGCATCTTTAGAGATAACATATCCATCTATTGGAGCATAAATTTTATAACGAGATAGTTTTTCTTGAAGAGCAGCTACACTTTTTTTAGCACGCTTAATCTCTGTTTTTGAAGATTTTATATGAGCTGATGTCACTTCCATCTGTGCTTGAACAACTTCTAAATCAGCTTTTGCTTTATCATACTCTGATTGTGATGCAAAAGAGTTTTTTCTTAGCTTTTCATAACGTGTGTAAGTAACCTTAGCCAGATTTTTTTGAGCTTGTAAAGAGTTTAACTCTTTTTCTGAAGCAATCATATCTGAGTATGCTTTTGTAACAGAAATTTTACTCTCTTGAACGAGTATAGGTAAATCTACAGGGTCAAGAGTAGCAAGCAGGTCTCCCTTTTTTACCCAAAAACCAGCATCAGTATGAAGTGAAAGGATTTTAGCATTTACACCTGCCGTAATATTATATATATTTTTTGCATCTAATGTTCCGATACCAAAAACTTTAACATCTAAGTTCCCTATTGAGGCATGGAGTGTTTTATATGTTGTCTTTGGAATGTAGACCTTGTTGTAAAAAACAGTAGCCCCAATAGCAATAACAAGTAGTGCTATAAGGTATTTGTAGATACTTTTCATTATATTTTTCCTTTGAGATATTCTATTCTATTAATTGCCATACTTTTAAGGTAGTAGGCTTCTAAAAGCCCAAGTTTTGCATTGAGTACAATACTTGTAGCATCTAAAACTTCTATGTAAGTGCTTAAACCCTCTGTATATCGTCCATCAAGTACTTTTTTTGTCTCTTTTGCAGACTCTATTTCAGCTTTTTTTGCTTCTATAGTTTTATTGTGATGTTTAATATCTATAATAAGTCTTTCAAATTCATCTTTAAGTGCTAACTCTTGAGATGCTTTTTGTTCTATCGCAATAGAAGAACCTATTTTGGCTTTTTGACTCTCTGCACTTACTCGTCCACCGCTATATAATGGTATACTAAAAGTAATACCTGCAAGTTTTGCATCATAAGCATTGAGTGTATCTACATGTGAGTAAGATGCAATAGCATCTATAGAACCATAGTGTTTCGCTTTAGCTGACTTATGTAAGAGAAGATTTTTTTCAATATTTTGTGTGGAAATTTTGAGTGTATAGTTTGTATTAAGTATCTCTTGTTCACTACTCTTATCAACAGTACTCTCTTGTTTTAAAAGTTCTGTTTGAAGTAAAACACCTTCTTGTATATCTTCACCCATATAAAGGGAGAGAGTTGTTTTAGCTTTGTCAAACGAGGCATTTGCTGCAGCAAGATTCTCTTTTGCACTATAAACAGCAGATAGAAAACGGCTTGCATCTGCCTTTGTTTTTAAACCCTCTTTGACTAATGCTAAAGATTGTTTATAGTAAGCTATTTTAGCTTCTAAATCTTTTTCTCTTACTGTAATTGCTTCAGATTCTACTATCATAGTTTCATATAATGATTTGACTTTATAAACAAGTAGAGCTTTCATCTCTTTTAATGAGAGTTGTGAAATTGTTTTATCTATATTTGCAGCATCAACTTTTGAAGATGTTTGTGAAAAATCCCAAATTTTCTGTTTGACTGATGCTGTAGCACTCCAACCATCGTCATCAATAGTGTTAAAAGTACCATTTTGAGGAAGGACAAAAGTTTGAGTTACATTATAATTAGCATCTAAATTCACCTGTGGAAGATAAGATGCATAACTAGATTTATAAGAAGATTCTGACTGTTTAATCTTTAAACTAGAAGATTTAATATCAGGATGGTTTTCTAGTGTTTTATCTATACTCTCTTGAAGTGTTAATGTCTGTGCAGACAGAAAAGTTCCAAAGAGAAGTGAAATAAGTGTCAATTTGTGTTGTTTATTCATCTTTATCCTTTATCATTCTTATTGAACGATTTCTATCACCTTGTCAGCATTATCAAAAAGAGTTTTTACCATATCTTGAAATCTTGTTGGAAAACTTTTGATATCTTCCTCTTTCGCATCAGGTTTAATAGCACTCATAAGAATTGCCATAGGATTTACAACAACTTGTGGTTTGTAGTTGATACAAACACTTTTATCTGTATCAAGACGAGTGAAACGAATATCACACTCAATATCTGCACCAAAAAACAGTAACTCTCTACGATTATATTTTCCAGTTGGAATACCACCAAAACCAAAATCAATAGTCGCACCTGTAATATTTGATAAAACAGAACCAACTACACCAGCATTCTCTTCAGTTGGAGTTTTTTTAATTTCAACTTTAATTTCACCTCTTTTTGGAATTTCATCACCATAAAGTGCTTGAAGTCCTTTAAGTGCTACTAAGTAAGCACCTGCAACAGTACCACAGCTATGACCTGCTGTTTTTACGATATCTACATAAGTGAGTTCTATTATACCATCATCATTTACACCAAGAAATTGGCTTAAATCATCATAAACAGTGATTTTTTCTATCTCATCAAAAAAAGCTAAATATTTCATTATCTCATACCTCTTCCCATACCTTGACCCATACCACCATGACCTTTAGCCTTAGACGATTGAGCTAAAATGTAATCTGCTATAGTACTTAAATCTGCATCACTTAAACCTGAAAAAGCGGGCATAGCACTTTGAGAAAAGTATGGATATTTTCCTTTAGAACCATTTTTAATACTGTTCATAATAGTCGCTTTAGCATTTGCACCTTCAAAACGTTTGTTTCTTATTCCAATACCTGCAAAAGCTGGTGCAGCTTTTTTACTTGCCACTGCATGACATGCTAAACAACCATTTTGTTGGATTAAACTCTCTGCTGAGTTTGCAAGAAGAGAACTTCCAGCAAATAAACCCATTAATAATATCTTATATTTTAACATTTTTAATTCTCCTATATATAATGTTTAAATTGTACTCTCTCAACGTTAATCTAATGTTAACTTCGATTTAAGAGTTAAAAGAAGTGTATTAACGAAGCACTAAGTTCAATTTTGATATAATACTCACCTAAAGAGTTAGATATTTAAATATTGCTCCCTTCTTACACACTTTTCAGTATTTCACATTAATTAAACAAAATCTAATATTTTATTAAAGCAAAACAGTGTACAATTAAGCACCTATTTTCTAAATAGACTAAGTCAGTTTAAAAACAACTTAAAATTTAGAAGAATTTATATTAAATTACAAAATTTAGGAGTAAATAAATGGTTGAACATCATGATTTATTAAGATCATTCAAAGATAACTGTGGTTTTGGTCTTGTTGCCAATATCAAGAACAAACCTTCTCATAAGGTTTTAGATGATGCAGTTACTGCACTAGAGCGTATGATGCACCGTGGAGCTGTTGCAGCTGATGGTAAAACAGGTGATGGAAGTGGACTTTTACTCTCTATGCCTACAGAGTTTATGATAAAAGTTGCTGAAGAGAGTGGTGTTGAACTCGCTGCTCAATTTGCAGTTGCTTCTGTTTTTACAAAAGATTTAAAGCATTTAGATGTTTTAGATGAAGTTTGTGCGAATAATGATCTTAAAATTGTTCTTCGTCGTGAAGTTCCTGTAGATATTAATGCACTTGGTGATCAAGCTATCGCTTCACTTCCTAATATTATGCAGATTTTTATTACTCCTAACTCTATTATGGCGACAAATAGATTTGATGCACTTTTATATCTTTCTCGTAAAGAGACAGAGCATAAACTGATTGACGATAGAGATTTTTACATCGCTTCTATGAGTTCAACTGTGCTTTCATATAAAGGGCTTGTAATGCCTACTCACATTAAAGAGTTTTATAAAGACTTTAATGATGAAGCATTTAAAATCTCTTTTTCACTTTTTCACCAACGTTTCTCAACAAACACACTTCCAGAGTGGCGTTTAGCACAACCTTTCCGTGCAGTAGCTCACAATGGTGAGATTAACTCGGTTGAGGGAAATAGAATAAATGTAGAGATTAAATCTGAGTCTATTAAGTCAGATGTATTTACTGATGAAGAGATTCAAAGAATCTTACCTGTTTTACAACTAAACTCATCAGACTCTGCATCAGCAGATAACTTTTTTGAGTTCCTTATCGTTAATGGTATGGATTTTTTCAAAGCTGTTCGTGCAGTTATCCCATCAGCATGGCAAAATGCTCCACATATGGATCCTGAACTTCGTGCTTTTTATGAGTACCACTCAACTGTTTTTGAAGCATGGGATGGTCCAGCAGCATTCTCTGTAACAGATGGTCGTTATATCGGTTGTGTACTTGATAGAAATGGTCTAAGACCATCAAAATACATCGTAACACATGATGATAACCTTTTAATCGCTTCTGAATATGGTGTTGTTGACATTGCAGAAGAGGAGATTAAAGAGCGTGGGCGTTTACAATCTGGTGAGATGCTAGGACTTGACCTGAAATTTGGAAAACTTCTTAAATCAAATCAAATTGATGACTATTTTAAAGGTTCAAACCCTTATATGAAGTGGTTAAACGAGCATATGATCTATCTTCAAGAGCATGTTGAAGAGCAGTATAGTGCTAGTGAAGTTATGGATGAAGAAGTTCTGATTAAGAAGCAGAAGTTTTTTAATGTAACACAAGAGATTGTAGAACAAGTTATTGAGCCGATGATTAAAGACTCAAAAGAGGCTGTTGGTTCTATGGGTGATGATACACCTCTAGCGGCTTTTTCAGATAAACAACGTAACTTTACAGATTACTTCAAACAAAAATTTGCACAAGTAACAAATCCACCGATTGACCCTATCCGTGAAAAAGTGGTAATGAGTCTTAACACAGGTTTTGGTGAAGTTCATAATATCTTAGATGAGATTCCTACTCATGCACATAGATTAAAATCTATAAGTCCTATTATTACAGGTGAAAAACTAGAGGTTCTTAAATCTTTTGGAGATAAAAATTCTCCACGTTATCAAGCTTTTTATCATAATACTACTTTCTCAACTGCTTACATAAGTGACTTAAAAGCATCTCTTGATGCCTTAGTCTCAAAAGTTATAGAGAGTGTTAAAAATGAGGGTACTCGAATCGTTATCTTAGATGATGCTGAGTTTAGTGAGCAGAACAAAGTTATACCAATGGCTATGGTTATTGGGCGTTTAAACTTAGCACTTTTAAAAGAAAAAGTTCGTCATTTAGTATCTATGATAGCTGTTACGGGTGAAGTTATAGACTCTCACTCAGCTGCTGTTCTTATTGGATATGGTGCATCTGCTATCTATCCAAATGTACTTTTTGCTACAGTTGCTTCACAAGTAGAAAAATCAAAAGCACTCAATCTCTCTTGCCCTGAAGCTTTCAAGTCTGTTCATACTGCACTTAATAGTGGGCTTTTGAAAATTATGTCTAAAATGGGTATCGCTACTATTGCATCATATAGAAACTCAGGTCTCTTTGATGTTATGGGTCTTAGCCATGAGATATCAGAAGAGTGTTTTGAGACTTCTCATGCTACACTTCCTGGACTTACATATAATGATATTGATGAGCGTATTGAAAAATTCCATAAATCAGCATTTAAAAATGATGGTTTTAAGAAAATTTTCCCACTGAATATCGGTGGATACTACAAGTTCTACACAGGTCAAGAGCATCATGACTTTGGTCCTGCTGTTATTCATGCTATTCATGCTGTTGCATCAAATGGTAAAAAAGAGGATTTTGATAGACTTAAAAATCTTGTAAACAATCGTGGACTTAAATTTATTCGTGATTTCTTTGATATAAAATCAGGTAAAAAATCTATTGATATCTCTGAAGTTGAACCTAAAGAGGCTATCTTTAAACGTTTTGCATCTGCTGCAATGAGTCTTGGATCTATCTCTCCTGAAGCACATGAGACTGTCGCTATTGCAATGAATCGTATCGGTGGTCAGTCAAACTCTGGTGAGGGTGGAGAGGATAAAGCTCGTTTTGGTACTGAAAGAGTTTCAAAAATTAAGCAAGTGGCCTCTGGTCGTTTTGGTGTTACTCCTGCTTATCTTCGTTCAGCTGAAGAGATTCAGATTAAAGTTGCACAGGGTGCTAAACCAGGTGAGGGTGGACAACTTCCAGGGCATAAAGTGACAGCACTTATCGGTAAACTTCGTCATACCGTTCCAGGTGTTACACTTATCTCACCTCCTCCACACCATGATATCTACTCTATTGAAGATTTAGCACAACTTATCTTCGATATGAAACAGGTAAACCCTAAGGCTCGTGTGGCTGTTAAGCTTGTTTCAACTGTTGGTGTTGGGACTATTGCTGCTGGTGTTGCAAAAGCTTATGCAGATAAAATCATTATCTCTGGTGGTGATGGTGGAACTGGTGCTGCACCTTTAACATCTCTTAAATTTGCTGGTAATCCATGGGAAATCGGTCTTTCAGAAGCTCATAATGCTTTGAAAGCCAACAATCTACGAGGTTTAGTTGAATTACAAACTGATGGTGGACTAAAATCTGGTCTTGATGTTGTAAAAGCTGCACTTTTAGGTGCTGAGTCTTTCGCATTTGGTACAGGTGTTCTTACTATCGTTGGTTGTAAAATGCTGAGAATTTGTCATGTAAATAAATGTTCTGTAGGTATCGCAACTCAAAATGAAAAACTTCGTGAAGAGTTCTTTAAAGGTCATGTTGATCAAGTTATCAACTACTTTACACTTCTTGCAGAAGATATTCGTTCTATTATGGCTGAGTTAGGTTATAGAACTATGGAAGAGATGATAGGTCAAGTCTCTGCACTTAAAGTAAAAGCAGATCCTTTCGCTCAAAAATTTGACTTCTCTGCTATCTTACATGAAGAAGAGGGTGTAAATACGCATCAACAAAAATTTAATCATCCTTTTGATGATAATAGTTTTGAAAAAGATGTGCTTAAAGAGGCAATGGTAGCTATTAAGTCACCAGATCAACCTATCCGTATTACTAGAGAGATCAAAAATGTTCATAGAAGTTTTGGTGCTTTAGTATCAGGTGAAATCGCTGAATACTATGGTGATGAGGGTCTTAAAGCAGATACTATTAAAATCAACCTAACAGGTGTCGCAGGTCAAGCTCTTGGTGCATTTATCGTTCCAGGTGTTTCTATCTACCTAGATGGTGTAGCAAATGATTACATCGGTAAAGGTATGAATGGTGGTAAAATTATCATCACTTCTAAGAATGAGGGTGAAGAGTTCTCTGCAGGTGGTAACACTTGTCTTTATGGTGCAACTGGTGGAAAACTCTATATTTCAGGAAGTGTAGGTGAGCGTTTCGCTGTTCGTAACTCAGGTGCTTTTGCAATCGTTGAGGGAACTGGAGATAATGCTTGTGAGTATATGACTGGTGGTGTTGTTGTGATTCTTGGTAAAACAGGAATTAACTTTGGTGCTGGTATGACTGGTGGTGTAAGTTTTGTTTACGATCAAGATCATAGATTTGTTGAAAATGTAAATCATGAACTTGTTGAAGCTGTTCGTATTGACACGGATGAGGGTGATGAAGCTCGTCACTACCTCAAACGTTTACTTAAAGATTATGTAGTTGAAACAGGTAGTAAAAAAGCTATTGAACTACTTGAAAACTTTAGAGTTGAAGTACGTAACTTTTGGTTAGTAAAACCGAAAAACTTAACGAAATTACCACTTAACTTAGAGAATGGAGACTAATTATGAGACAATTTTTAACAACAGAAAGACTTGACCCAACAAAAAGATTAGTCGTAGAACGTACAAAAGATTTCGGTGAGATATATGAAGTATTTGACCGTGATGATGCAGCAAATCAGAGTGATAGATGTATTCAGTGTGGAGATCCATTTTGTCTTAATAAATGTCCTCTTCACAACTATATCCCTCAGTGGTTAAAGTCAATCGCTGAAAAAGATTTAGAGTTTGCATTTAAACTCTCAAATGAGCCATCACCTTTCCCTGAAGTTATGGGTCGTGTTTGTCCTCATGATAGACTTTGTGAAGGCGATTGTACTCTTAATGATGGTCACGGTGCTATTACTATTGGTAGTATTGAGACTCATATTACAGAAGAGGGATTTCGTGCTGGTTTAACTCCTGATTTTCCAGGTGTAACATCTGATAAAAAAGTAGCAGTTATAGGTTCAGGTCCTGCTGGACTCTCTGTTGCAACTTATCTTCTTCGTTCAGGTGTAGGTGTAACTATGTATGAAAGAGCTGATAGAGCAGGTGGACTTTTAATATATGGTATCCCTAACTTTAAACTTGATAAGAAGATAGTAGATCGTCGTGTAAAACTTTTAGAAGAGGCTGGAATGAAGCTTGTTCTTAACTGTGAAGTTGGAAAAGATGTGGCGTTTGAAACTCTTGCAAATGAGCATGATGCTATGTTTATAGGTGTTGGTGCTACAAAAGCTAAAAATGCTGGTCTTGCTGGTGAAGGTGCATCAAATGTTTATGCTGCGATGGACTACTTAACAAATATACAGAAGAAAAATTTCAAAACTGCTTATGACAAAAAGTTTGATTTTAAAGATCAAGATGTCGTTGTAATTGGTGGTGGTGATACTGCTATGGATTGTCTTCGTACTGCAAAACGTGAGGGTGCAAAGTCTGTAACTTGTCTCTATCGTCGTGATGAATTAAATATGCCAGGATCTAAAAAAGAGTATAAAAATGCTATGGAAGAGGGTGTTGACTTTACTTTCTTAGCATCTCCTAAAGAGATCATCTTAGATGAGAGTGGAAAAGCTATAGCAGTTGAGATAGTAAGAACTACTCTTGGCGCTAAAGATGATTCTGGTCGTCAACGTATGGAAGAGGTAAAAGGCTCTGAAACTAGAGTAAATGCTGATATCGTTATAATGTCACTAGGGTTTGATCCCGTTGTTCCATCTTTCTTAGCAGAGAATGGCATCGAGACTAACTCTTGGGGTGGGATTATTATTAACGAAGAGAGTCATGAGACTACTACTTCTGGTATTTATGCTGGTGGTGACTGTTTTCGTGGTGCTGATTTAGTTGTAACAGCTGCTTTTGATGGTCGTGAGGCTGCAAGAAGTATCACAAATTCTTTATTAAAATAACTACTATATAGTTTATTATATAATTTACTCACTATTCAGTGAGTAAATTTATACTTTTTTTTCTTAAAAATCAAATATGTTCTAGTTTATAAGTAAACATTAGTTATAATGTGAGCTATTTATATAACTTAAGGATTTTTTTTGAACCTACTTGACCTATTTAATAAAACTTTTGATAATAAACCCGCTGCACAAGAAGAAGCTTCATCTCATTGGATTAAGTGTAAGTCTTGTCATTCAACTATGTACTATAAAGAAGTTGAAAACCAAAATTATGTATGTCCAAAATGTGGATATCATATCCGAATTGGAGTAAAAGAGCGTATAGCACTCTTGGCTGATGAAGGAACTTTTATTGAGCATGATTCTACATTAGAACCAGTAGATCCAATTAAATTTGTAGATAAAAAACCTTATAAGAAGAGAATTGAAGAGGGTTTTGCTAAAACAGGTAGAAAGTCATCTGTTGTTGCTGGAAGCTGTAAAATGAATGGAGTATCTGCTCAGGTAGTAATCTTTGACTTTGCTTTTATGGGTGGAAGTCTTGGTTCTGTTGAGGGTGAAAAAATAGTCCGTGCTGTAACTCGTGCTATAGAAAATCGTGAGGGTTTAGTTATTCTTTCAGCTTCAGGTGGAGCAAGAATGCAAGAATCAACTTTCTCACTTCTACAGATGAGTAAAACATCAGCAGCCTTAGCTAAACTAGCAAATAATAACCTTCCATATATCTCAGTACTTACTGATCCAACTATGGGTGGTGTTTCTGCTTCATTTGCAACACTTGGTGATATTATTATCGCTGAGCCAGGTGCTCTTATCGGTTTTGCAGGACAGCGTGTTATTGAACAGACTATTGGTTCTGCACTTCCTGATGGTTTTCAGCGTGCAGAATTCTTATTAGAACATGGTTCAATAGATATGATTGTCAATCGAAATGAGCTGAAAAAGACTCTTTCTGATCTCTTTACACTTTTAAAAAGAGAAGTAGCTTAAGTTAATGAAACTATATGCCCTTTGCGATCAAGATATGCTTGACTCTAGAGGGGTCTCGCTTGATGAGTATATTCACTTAGCCAAACAGCATAATGCTGAGATTATTCAGTATCGCAATAAAAATGCTGATATTGCATTTATCAAACAACAGCTTATCCATATACGGAAAATTTATGATGGTTTTTTGATTGTAAATGATGCTTATGAACTTGTAGAGTTCTGTGATGGTGTTCATGTAGGACAAGAAGATCTAAAAGCTATAGATAATGATATAGCTAAGGCTATAAGAATTCTTCGTAGTGTTGTAACGAGTGATAAAATCTTAGGTATCTCTACTCATAATAAAGAGGAGATACTTCAAGCAAATGAACTGGATTTAAACTACATTGGCTTAGGTGCATATCGTGATACGAGTACTAAAAAAGATATATGTGATGTTTTAGGTGATAGACTAGACTCTTTAGCATCTTCTTCAAAACATCTTGTTGCTGCTATTGGTGGGGTGAAACTTGATGATAAGTTTGAACATGTAACATATCATGTAATTGGAAGTGGATTGATATCATGAATATAGAGATAATAAGTATCGCAAAAAAAGAAAAAACTATCTATGATCCACTCTATAAAGATTTAGAAAAGATGATAAGTCGCTTTGCTAAAATGAAAGATACAGAGATATTTAATAAAGATATCACGAAAGCACATACTATTTCACCAGATTCTGCACAAAAAGCATATACTAAAGTTTTAGAACCTCATTTGGGTGGAAGTTATAGTATTACTTTGCATCCTGATGGAAAATTAATCGACAGTTTTGAATTTAGTAAGCTTTTAAATGATAGAATGTCGGTGAAATTTTTCATAGGTGGTGCTTATGGTTTTGAAGATGAATTTTTAAAAAAAAGTGATGCCGTGATTAGTTTGGGAAAATTGACAATGAGTCACAAGATAGCAAAAGCAGTTCTACTAGAACAGATTTATAGAGGTTTCTCAATTTTGAGTAATCATCCATATCATAAATAAAAAGGGAAGAGACGTGCAAGCAAGTGAGTTGAGTTATTTTAAAGAGATATTACAGAGTCGTAAAGACCAAATCAATAAAAACATAGATGGTGTAAATGATGAACTTCATCAGTTAAATGGCTTAGAATTAAGTGATGAAGGCGATCATGCTTCCGTAAATAATAATTCTATGGTTGAGAGTGCTATAGTTACTCAGCAGACACAAGAGTTACGTGAAATAGATATCACCTTAGCTAAAATATCAAATGGTGATTACGGTGTCTGCGAAATGTGTGAAGATCTTATTGGTTTTCAACGTTTGAAAGTTAAACCACATGCTATTTACTGCATTGATTGTAGAGAAATAGTAGAAAAATCTAAATAAAGGATTCCTTATGTACATAAAAAGATATACCATTGCCGCATTTATTTTAATGGCCCTAGTTGGAGCATTTGTTTACACTTATGTAACTACTGAAACAACAACTATAGACTTCTTCGGAGTGCCACTTCCTGCTCTCTCTATTGCTATATTAGTTATAATACCAGTATTTCTACTTTACGTAGCGAGTATATTACATTTCTCATTTTACGGTTTTTTAAGTTCAATGAATCTTCGTAAATATGAAAAAGATTATGAAAAAATTATAGACTCAATAGTAGAAGCATATCTTGGTAAAAAAAGTAGAAGTCAAACATTTAAGACTGAACGTTATACGCTATTAGGAACGCTTTTAGAAAATACAAATCTTTTTCCAATTGCTAATATCATTGGAAAAACAAAAAATGAGAAGATAGATAATGTTCTGAATATTATTGAAGATATTAAAAATGGTAAAGTAGTTGATTTAAAACCATTTGACTTACGTATTGAAAATGATCTTGTTATTCAAAATGAACGTAATAGATATAAATCAGGTGAATTAAAAGCAGAAGATTTATTAGCAAACTCAACAAAATATGCTGATGTTTTAAAAGAAGAAGTTTATGTTGATTTTGTAAAAAAAGCTTCTCTTGCAAATATTGAAAAGTATAAAGCACTTTTAACAAAAGAGTCTCTTTATGAAGTTATTGCTCGTGTGAATGCTAAAGAGTTTAAACTTGATTTACCAAATGATGATTTAATATCATTAATTAATAAATTAGAATTAAGTGAAGATGATTTCATTAAACTTTCAAGAGTTATCTCTCAAAGTGGAATGATTCCAGAACAGAGAATGAAACTTTTTGAAACTTTAAGTGATGAGAATGAAGATGCAGTTGCTGCTTATCTTTATACTCTTTTTGATTTAGAAGTTCTTGAACATGTAGATGAAATTTTAGATAATTCACAAGCTGATGAGTTTCAAAAATTTAAAGCCTATAGAGCTTTAAAAGGGTGTAACAAAAACTTCAGTATAGAGCTTTTTGTTTAATTTGTATGATTGATAAACTCTCCTTTGATAAACCTATTTATGTATTAGCCCCTCTTGCGGGCTTTACAGATCTCCCTTTTAGAAGTGTTGTAAAAAAGTTTGGTGCAGATTTAACTGTAAGTGAAATGCTGAGTTCAAATGCTTTAGCCCATGGTTCTAAGAAAACATTTCATATGCTAGAAAAATCTCCAAATGAAGATCCTTACTCTGTTCAAATTGCTGCATCTGAGGTAGATATGGCTCGTCGAGCTGTTGAAGTTTTAAATGAGCAAGAGGGTATAGATATTATAGATTTAAATTGTGGTTGTCCTGTTCCTAAAGTTGTAGGTCACGGGAGTGGTAGTTCACTTCTTTTAGATTTGTCTTTGATGGGTGAGATAATTAAAATTATGAAAGAGACATCAAACAAAAGTCTTACAAGTGTAAAAATAAGACTTGGCTTTGAAAAGAAAAATCATGTGGAAATTGCTAAGGTAGTTGAAGCAAGTGGTGCAGATTTTTTAGCTGTTCACGGGAGAACTCGTGCTGGAAAATTTAAGGCAGAAGTTGATTATGATGCTATTGCTGAGATTAAAAAAGCTGTCAATATTCCTGTTATTGCAAATGGAGATATAGACTCTTATGATAAAGCAAAGTGGGTACTAGAACATACTGGTGCGGATGGTGTTATGATAGGTCGTGGTGCCGTTGGTGCACCTTGGATATTTCATCAACTTCGTACAGGTGAGTCACATATTGATGAAGCGCTAAAACATGAGATAATCATGGAGCATTTTGATAAGATGATAGAGTTTTATGGTGAGTTTGGAGTTCCTATGTTTAGAAAGCATACTCATACTTACTCAAAAGGTTATAAAGGTGCTTCAATGCTTCGTAATGATGTAAATAGTATTAGCGATGTTTCACAGTTCAGAGAAGTTTTAGATAACTTTTTTAAAAATTCAGAGATGGCTTCATAATGTTAGAGATGAGCCAATCAATTAGAGATCTTGATAACAGAAATATTTTAGATAATCTTTTTCATTACGATTACAATACAAAACATCTTCTCTCTTTAATAAATAAGGGAATTGAACTTGATGATCCTGCATATTTAAGTTCATATCGTTCATTTGAAGGTGAAGTTTTTGAAAACTTTATCTATGAAAAACTTCTTCGATATGCAGAAAAAAATGAGTATATATCTAAGTTTATTCTCAAAGGTTTTCATCAAAATAAGCATAAAGCATATGCAAATACACTCTCTATAAGTGAAAAAGAGCAGATTGTTTATAGAACTAAAAGTAGAGAGATTAGTGAATTTGATGCTATGTTTGTTACAAAAGAGAATGAGCTTTACTTTGTTGAGATGACACTTGTACGTAATGTTTTAAAACTACGTCGCCGTTTACGCAAGAAAAAAGCACTCTTAGAGATAATATTTCCCAACTATGAGATAAAAGCTCTTATCATACTCAATGATGGTGCAACTGGAGCTAAACAGTTTCCTGATTACTGTAAAGTATGGTTTACTAAAGAGTTTACTGCTGCTAATGTTTTAGAGTATATTACATCTAAAAATAAGCGTACTCTTGCTCCTAAAGAGAAGATTAATGGTGGATGTATGATAGAGGCACATGAGCTTAAACTTTATCCATTTAGATACTATAACACGATGTCGTGGATTACTAAAACGATACGAAGTCATAAAAAACATATTGTTGATATGACATTCCTTTATAATCCAAAAATTCAGCGTTATCATAATCTTTACAATAAATTTTATGTAGGTTATCTTACTATTGAAAATGCAAAAGATATGTTAAAACTTACAGGTGAGTATAAAGAAGATCAGAGAGTTGTTGTTGCAATAGAGAAGAAACACTCTGATGAGATAGTACTTACTTACTATATTCAAACAGGTCGTAAAGCATTATGGCTCTACTCTGTAGAAGAGGGTAAAATTGTCAAAGAGAAAAAAGATCCTTACGGTATAACTGTAACAGAAGTTTTTCATACTAATAAGCAGATGGATAGTTCATATGAGCTAAATATGACCCATATAAAAGTACTTAAAAAGCTTTTAAAAGATAGATTTACGAAGAGTTAAGACTCTTCGTCATACATAAGGGATGCCGCTTCTGTATATGCATGAAGGGACTCTTTTTTAGTTGTGTGAGAAGAAGTAGTAGATGTTCCTAAAAAGTCTTCTAACTCTCTGTTTCTATCTTGAAGAATAGTTTCAAATTCTTTATTTTTATTATTTTGAACAAGAGTTTCAAACTCTTCTTGTGTTGTCGGTTTATCATCCCTAAAAGTGTTAAGTAGGATATTACTACTATTTCCCATTAAAACTAAGTAGCTTTCTGCACCAAAATCAAACATTACTACACTACTCTTATCATCTATACTCTTTTGAAAACGGATAGAAACTTCTGATTTTGTCTTTGGAGTTGAACTATTTTGTGTGGGCTTCTCTTCTTTTGAACTGTTTGTATTTTGAGTGAAAAGCCAAGAGTTTTTTGCCTTAGTTTGTGAAGCTTGTTTAGGGGCTATTCTTTTTTTAAGATAGAGTAGAATGATAATTCCAATGATTAAAATAGCAACAACGATATAGTAACTTCTTGAAAATTCTTCTGATTTTTTTGTTGGTAGTGCTGAAAGATTTGGCTCTTTCGTAACAGCCATAACACCAGAACGAGTAGCTATTTTTTTACTAAAACGAAGTCTAAGTCCATAAGAATCAGCTGTTTTAGAAGCTATAAGCCTTGTATTTGCTGAGACTGTAGCGACTATCTGTGTCTGATTTTGGAGAGGTGTTATAGTGAGAGAATGTAAAAATTGTGAGTTTACTCTTTTTACTTTTGAAGATTCAATAGTAGCACCCTCTAGTTTAATAATAATTTTGTTAGTACTATTACCCTGTTTAATTACACCAGTAAAAGGGGTGTCAAATGTTATCATTACATCAGCTCTATCACTTCTTTCATAGATATTATAACTAAGTATCTGAGATGCAGAGAGCAGTAGGGGAAATAAAAATAATAAAAATGTTTTCATCATACTCTATAGTCTCTCTTTTGAAAGGTGATAAAGAACAGCACTAGAATCAAGAACTTCATTTATACGAATAGCGAGATTTTTTTCATACACCATGACTTCACCTTTTCCTAAGATTCGTCCATTAACATAGGACTCTACAGATTCACCAGCTGGTTTTTTCAGGTCAATAATAGAACCCTTTTCAAGTTGGAGTATTTCACGAACAGCAAGTTCTGTCTCTCCTAAGTCAGCAACAAACTCGACTTCCATATCTAAAATTCCAGAATAATCCATCCATGAGAGTTCCTCTTCATTAAACTCTTCATGATGTGGAGGATAACTCTTCTTTGTGTTACTCATGAAGTTCCTTAATGGCGATAATTAACTCGTCATCTTCAACTGCAATCGTTTTAATATCATCAACAACTAAATCAAATTCACCAATTTTCTCAAAATGTGGTGTTGCGATAGTGTAGGAGTTTTTATGGTCAGCCTCAGATAAAACTTTGGCACTTCCAATAATTAAGTTTGCAGTTTCGAGTGTCATATCTATCAATGTCTCTTCATCACTCTTATCTTCTTCTAAAAAGAGATAAGATACTCTCTGCATAAATGCTTCATCAGAAGCAATATAAACTCTAAATATTTTGTCGTCTATTGTAGTTATATCAATATATGCAATAAATGTTCTTTTTTTTGATATATCTCCATGGACTTTATGACCAACACGGATTTGATGTATACAAAAGTTTTCGGCAGCTTTTTGTATTGTTGATAGCATATGATTTCCCTCAGTAATTCTATAATTGTCTTTGATTATACTCATATCAAACACAAAGCAAAATTAAATGCTATAATTCTTAAAAAATATATGGAGAAATATGCTTGAACTTGTACTTCTAGGAACTACTGTTGGTATATTGTCTGGTTTTTTTGGCATTGGTGGAGGTACTATCTTAGTTCCTTTACTGCTTGTTTTAGGTTATGAGATAAAAGATGCTATAGGTATTTCAGTTGTTCAGATGGTTTTTAGTTCTGTTTATGGAAGTTATTTGAACAATAAAAAAGGAACTTTAGATGTTCCTATGGTTCTTGTAATAGGTCTTGGTGGATTTATTGGAGCACTTTTAAGTGGTTATATATCTTCATATTTTAGTGATTTTGTTTTAGAAATCATTTTTCTCTCTTTTGCTATTTTTGCATTAGTGAGACTCTTTTTTAAGCCAAAAGAGCATCTTGACCAAAAAGAGGTGGGTAGAGTAGTTCTTTTTGCTATTGGAGTTCCTTTAGGGGCTTTGAGTATGAGTATAGGGGTAGGTGGTAGTATCATTCTTGTGCCAATTTTAGTAGGCTTTTTACATGTACCTCTGAAAAAAGCCATCTCAGCGGGACTCTTTTTTGTAGTCTTCTCATCCCTTTCAGGGCTTATCTCACACACATTAAATTCTAGTGTAGATTTTAAGAGTGGCATCATCATAGGAACTGCTTCACTATTTGGCGTTTATCTTGGCATACATTTAAAAGATAAGGTAAGTGAGAAGTTACAGAAAGATTTATTAGTACTTTTTTACTTATCTGTAGTAGTATACTTAATCCAAAGAATCTTTATATTATAAAAGATTAGATATAATCCATCTCTTAACGATAACACTCTAAGGTTTATAATTTATGGATTTACATAGCAAAGATTTATCACAACAAAAACTCAATGAACTCCGCAATATTTTCCCAGAAATCTTTGAAGATGGCAAGATAAATTATGATAAGTTTAAAACTATTTTAGGCGAAGAGATTGATGAGGAGAGTGAACACTACTCTTTTAACTGGTCTGGTAAAAAAGAGTGTTACAAAACCATAAAAGCTAAAACAAACGCCACTTTAAAAGTAGATAGCGATGAGAGTCTTCCTGATGGGGATAATGTTTTCATAGAGGGAGACAACCTAGAAGTTCTTAAACTCCTCCAAAATGCCTACCACAAAAAAGTGAAGATGATTTACATAGATCCACCTTACAACAAAGATAAAGATTTTGTTTACAAGGACACTTGGGGCGATTCCATCCAAAACTATATGATGCAGACTGACCAGCTAAGAGAAGAGGGCTACACAAGTACAAAGACTTCAAGCACAGGCAGACGCCACACAAACTGGCTCAATATGATTTACCCCCGTTTATGGCTCTCAAGAAATCTACTCAAAGATGATGGTGTTATCTTTGTGAGCATAGATGATGATGAAGTGCATAATCTTAGAAAAGTTATGGATGAGATTTATGGGGAGGAGAATTTTGTGGCTAATGTTATTTGGGAAAAAAAATATAGTCCTCAAAATGATGCAAAATGGTTGAGTGATAATCATGACCATGTATTAATTTATGCAAAAAATAAAGAAATTTGGCGACCTAATTTATTAGCAAGAACAGAAGAACAAAATAATAGATATAAAAATCCAGATGATGATTATAGAGGTAATTGGAAATCAAGTGATTTATCAGTGAAAACTTATTCTAAAAGTAATGATTATCCTATTGAAAACCCTATTGGTGAAAAAATAAATCCTCCAAAAGGAAGATGTTGGTCAGTTTCAAAAGAAAAATATAAAAAATTATTGAATGATAATCGTATTTCCTTTGGAGTTAGTAATGATGGTGTACCTCGCCTGAAAAGTTTTTTATCTGAAGTCAAACAAGGTACTGTACCTTTGACTATATGGAAATATATTGATGTCGGTCATAATCAGGATGCTTTACGTGAACTAAAAAACTTATTTGATGGAAATGCTTATTTTGATACTCCTAAACCAACAAAACTTTTAAAAAGAATGTTGCATGTAGGAACTTCAAAAAACGACCTAATCTTAGACTTCTTCGCAGGAAGTGGAACAACGGCTCATGCTGTGATGGACTTAAACGCTGAAGATGGTGGCAGTAGAAAGTACATCTTAGTCCAACTCCCTGAGGCGACAGACGAGAAGAGTGAAGCCTATAAAGCAGGATATAAAAAGATAAGTGACATCACAAAAGAGCGTATAAAAAGAGTCATTAAAAAACTAGAGTACAAAGATGGTTTCAAATCTTACTACTTAGATAACTCAAATTTTCAGATGTTCAAAGAGCTTAAAAAACGACCAAATGACTCTCTTGAGGCGATAGAAAAAATGCTCAAAATGAGTGTATTTCAAGAAAATATCTTAACACAGGGTGCAAAAGAGTTAGATATAGTCTATGAAGTAGGGCTAAAAAATGGTTTTAGTTTGAGTGCGAAAGTAGAAGCTATTCTCGTTCCCAAGCTGGAGCTTGGGAACGAGAATACTTATAACTTTTTAAAACTTTATGAAGATGAGAGAACATTCTACTTCTGCTTTGACAAAAAGATAGACAACGACATTATAAACACCATCCCAAAAGAGACAAAACTCATCTGCCACGAAAAAGCCCTAGGCGATAGTGTAAAACTAAATCTACACTCTAATCTTGACTTAGAGACACTTTAATGTCAAGTATAATGTTAAAAGAGTTGTATGTAGATAATTTTAAAAGTTTTCATAAAAGTAAATTTGAATTTGGAAAACTAAATTGTTTAATTGCACCAAATAATGCAGGTAAAAGTAATTTAGTTGAAGTATTAGAGTTTTTAGAAGATATGATATTTAATAATCAAATTACAGCCATACATAATTTTTTGATTTTTAAGCCAAATAATAATAGATATAATGATGAAGACATAATTATAAATGCAGTGTTTAAAATTAATAATACAATTTTGATTAGAAATCAACTTATTAAAATTGACACTCTCTTTGAAATAAAGATAAATTTAACTCAGTTACAAATAGAGTTTTCACTTATTGGAAAAATTAAAAATATTGAAATACAAACTATTGATTTAAAGCAAAATATAGAGATTGTTCATGAGTATAATGATGATATTGAAGCTGTGCTAAATAAGTATGATAATTATATCTTAAAGTTAGAGAAGAAAAGATTTAGAAAACTAGATAATATACATAATTCAAAGTTTGATAAATCTCTTCAAGTTTTAATGGGAGGTGTTGATTATTTACATCCAATGATAATTAAAAATCTATTTAGTAAATCAAATCTATTTTCATCTTTTTATTTTCACCCTCAAACTATAAAAAAACAACAAAATTATGAAACGAATTTTTTATTAAAAGATGGTACAAATTTAGCTTATTATTTAGATGCAATTAATGAAGAAATATTTGATGATATATCAATGTCTCTTATTGGAGAAGTTGAGCTTATAGAATCAATAGAAATATCAGAAGGTTCGATTCCGACTATACTATTTAATGAAAATGTTAATGGTAAGGTTGAAAAAATTATTCAGCAAAAAGTTTCCGATGGTACTGTTCATTTTTTAAGTTTAATGAGTGCCTTAAAAGGAAGTAAATCAAGCTGTCTAATTTTTGAAGAACCTGAACGCCATATGCATATGAAAGTTTTATCTTATATCTTAAATACAATGAGAGATAGTGAAAAACAGATATTCTTTACGACACATAGTACGGAAATATTAAATCAATTAGATCTTGATGAAATACTTTTTATATTTCGTGATTATGATGGAAATACTCAAGGGCAAAGGGCTAAAGATATTCCAAATATTAAAAAAATTATGAAATTATTTAAGAGTGATTTAGTTGAAATGATAAAAACAGGTGTTTTAGGTGAATATGATGAGTAAAATAGGTCTTATTGTAGAAGGAAGTAGTGATAAGTTGTTTTTTGAAAGTTATTTTAAACCTAAATTTATGAGAAACTTAAAAGTAAGAACCTCAGGAACAAAAGGCACTTGTAAGATTTTAAATGAAAAAACAGTTGAATCACATGTAAAAGCATTACGATTACAAGATTGTACAAAAATAGTAATTTTGATAGATTTAAAAACACAATGTGATAGTATTACATACGATTGTATTAAAAAACTAAAAGCTTGGTATAAATCTAAGATAAAAATATCTAATGATTTGGATGTAATTGTTTCAGTTGTTTCAAAAGATATAGAAGCTTGGATGATGTCAGCTTGGGAAAACAGCGATACTAAATCAAAAAGTGACTTAAAAAGAAAGTTTGAATCACAATCAAAAAAGAAAAAATCCTTAAATGAAGAAGAAATATTTAAAAGATTTAGTAGTTCTGCCAAGTCTATAAATAGAGAGTATAATAAATCATTAGATTATTTTTTTATTAAGATTGGACTGTAAATGCAAATAAAATACCTCTCCCAACCCCACCAAACAAATGCCATAAATGCCACATTAGACCTTTTTCTCGGACAGGCTAAGATCGAGAGTGAATATGACATTTTTGATGGTGAAGCTGTCTGTTCTAATGTTTTGACTCTTGATGAAGATGAGATTTTAGTAAACC
>Ga0256837_1000340_pt1 | contig 41371 bp, 52 predicted proteins | sample 4562384metaG_FD_185976 | JGI IMG/M metagenome (GOLD analysis project Ga0256837, IMG submission 185976) | Hydrothermal vent microbial communities from Guaymas Basin, Mexico - 4561-384 | ecosystem: Environmental > Aquatic > Marine > Hydrothermal vents | place: Mexico: Guaymas Basin | collected... | reverse complement strand
TGGACAGAATGGTTCTGGAGATGGTGAAAAATCTGATGATAAGCAAGATGGACAGAATGGTTCTGGAGATGGTGAAAAATCTGATGATAAGCAAGATGGACAGAATGGTTCTGGAGATGGTGAAAAATCTGATGATAAGCAAGATGGACAGAATGGTTCTGGAGATGGTGAAAAATCTGATGATAAGCAAGATGGACAGAATGGTTCTGGAGATGGTGAAAAAACAAAAGAGGAATTGGATAAAGAAGCGAAAGATGCTGAAGCAAGAGCAAAGGAAAGAGAAGAGGCAGAAAATGAAGGTAAAACATCTGGAACCGTTCCAAAAAGCATTGATGATGCTATCAAACAAAATCAACAAATACAACAAAAAGGTCAAGAAGATTTAGGAAGAGAAACAAAACCGGGTATGAATAAAGATGCTATGCAACCTGGCGATCTATCAAATATTATGAAAGGTCAAAATAATGGAGGGCCATTAAGTGCTGATGGAAATCCTTATGCTTTATCTGAAAGACAATATAAACCAAAGTTGAATTGGAAACAAATGCTTAAGAAAATGATACCTAGCGGCACTGATAAAGATGAAACTTATACGAAACCATCAAGACGAACAACTTCATCTATGGTATCTATAGCTCAAACAGGTTCTGGTGTTGTTAAGCCAGGAATTAAAGAAAATCCTTCAGATAAGAAAGGTTTGTGTTTTGTATTAGATGAATCCGGTTCCACAATGGGAGCGATTGGTGAGATGAAATCTGCTATTCTAAAACTTATGGAAAAAAATGCAAAGCAATTGAATGGAATTATGTATATAATTAAATTTTCAAATGATGTACATTTATTTAAAGTTGATGTTAAAAAGAAAAAATATGGAAGAGTAACAAATATCCAAGAATTTATTAAAACCGGTAAATCAGATGTTAAATGTACTAAAAATGCCTTAGAATTATTTAAATCAACTTATGGTGGTGGAACGAATTTAAATAGTAAGATTGCTAATATCGTTATTAAGATGAAAACACAATTAAATTTTAATACTGTTATATTTAGTGATACTGATATAGCGGGTGGAGATAATGCTCAAACTCTTAAACGTATGTATAAACAATTAGGACCAAAAGCGTTTGCTTTAATAGGTACCGACCTTGAAGATTATAAAGCCTTTGTTAGACTTTTAGGCGATAAAAAAAATATTACTCATTTTTAAAATATGCTTTCTATATAAGAAAGCATATCATTAACATAATATACACTCCACACTTTTTTTGTAAAATAGTTAATATTAATTTAAGTATTAATTTAATATAATAACTAAGAAATCAAAAAAGGAGTTTTAGTGGGTGCAACATCAACACAAACAGAATCCGAAACAAAAACTAAGATTAAAAAACCTAGTAAATATGCTGTATATATCTTAAATGATGATTATACGCCCTGGAATTTTGTAGTTTCAACGCTTGTTAAAATTTTTAATAAAAGTGAAGAAGAAGCAAATATTTTAACATCAAGTGTTCATAATTCTGGAGAAGGATTATGCGGTATTTATACTAAAGAAATAGCAGAGTCTAAGGTTGCAGCATCTACTGAATATGCAAAAATCAATAAACAACCTCTGAGAACAACAATGCGTATTGTTGAAGATTAAAAAGGATAAAATCAATGATTAAATTATTAAGTGAAGAAGTAGAAAATATTATTAATGTTGCATGGGAAGATGCTGCTAAACGTAAACAGGAATATTTATTATTAGAAAATATTTTATTTAGTGCGTTGGATAATAAAGAAGTCCAAGATATCATGCATGATTTAGATGTTGAATGGAAAGATTTAAAAGCTAAATTGGATTCTTTTTTAGAAACAGAAATTGAAAAAGTTGATAATATCCAACATCCTAAACAAACAATAATGTTTAAGAAGATTCTTCAGCATTTGATATTCCATTCTCAAAATAGTGGTAAAATCGCTCAAGTAGAAGATTTGCTTATAGCTATGTTTAATGAGCCGGAAACTACAGCTGTGTATCTTATGAGTGAATTTGGTATTGATGAATATGCTCTCAAAGAGTTAGCAACAGAAATTCGTCATCCTGAAGATATGGATGATGATGAAGAAGATGAAGATGTAGTACAACCTCGTAATAGTAGATCTAAGAAGAAAAAGAAATCTGCATTAGAACAGTACGCTATGAATATTACGGATATGGCAAAAGAGGGTAAAATTGACCCTGTTATTGGGAGAGATGAAGAAACGGATAGGGTCATCCAAATTCTTTGTAGGAAAAAGAAAAATAATCCACTACTTGTAGGTGAAGCAGGTGTTGGTAAAACTGCATGTGTTGAAAAATTAGCATTGGATATTGTGAATGATGATGTCCCTTCTCAAATAAAAGATTGGCAAATTTTTTCTATAGACATTACTGCTATGATTGCAGGTGCTAAATTTAGAGGTGATTTTGAAAAGAGATTACAAGATATTCTATCTGAGTTAGAAGAAAAAGATAAATGTATTGCATTTTTTGATGAATTCCATACAATGTTTGGTCTTGGAGCTAATAGTTCAAATCAATTAGATGCTACTAATATTCTTAAACCGGCTATGATGAATGGTAAAATTAAGATTATGGGCGCGACAACTTATGAAGAAGCTAAAAATACAGTTGACAAAAATAAACCTATGGCTAGAAGATTTCAAAAAGTAGATATTTTAGAACCTGATGAGGAAACTACATTTAAAATTTTAAAAGGTTTAAAAAATACGTTTGAAGAATATCATAATGTTAGTTACTCTGATAAGATTTTAAAACAGATAGTTTCATTAAGTGGTAAGTATTTAGTAGACAATCATTTTCCAGATAAAGCCATAGATATTGTTGATGAAGTCGGTTCTGTTATAAAATTAGCTACTCAAACAGAAGAAAGAGTTACAATTAAAGAAAAAGATATTACTGATTTAATTTCAAGTAAAGCAAGAGTACCAGTAACTATTGAAGAGGGTGATGATAAATTAGGTTTAGAAAATCTTGAAACTAATATTAAAGCTAAATTATATGGGCAAGATCACGCTGTATCAGAAATAGCCGAAAAAGTTATGTTGGCAAGAGCAGGATTAAATGAACCAGGAAAACCTATGGGAGCATTTATGCTTGCTGGACCAAGCGGTGTAGGTAAAACAGAGTTAGCACGACAGTTATCTGAACAATTAGGAAATCTTAAACTATTACGTTATGATATGTCTGAATTTATGGAAGAAACTGGAGTTGCCAAACTTACAGGTTCAGCTCAAGGTTATGTAGGATATGAAGAAGGCGGTAGATTAATTAACGATATTAAAAAACATCCTCATTCTATTTTGTTGTTAGATGAATTTGAAAAATCACATCCAAAAATTCAAAATACATTTCTTCAAATTTTAGAAGAAGCAGAATTATCTAGTTCTGATGGTACAAAAGCAGATTTTAGAAATGTGTTTATTTTATTTACTACTAATGCAGGAAGTAAAGTTAGTAAAACTGTTGGATTTGGTGGTAATGCGGGGAAATCAAAATCTATAGCAGCAATTGAAAAAGCTTTTTCACCTGAATTTAGAAATAGATTAGATGGTGTAATTCAATTCAATCCATTGGGTGATGAACAAGTATTTAAAGTAACTGAAAAGATACTTAATGAAATAAGAGATCAGCTTAAAACTAAAAATGTACAACTTACAGTTACAAAATCAGCAAAAAGAGTTATGGCTGATAAAGGATTTGATCCAACTATGGGAGCTCGTCCTATGAAGAGAGTTATCCAAGATCTCATTAAGAAACCAGTAGCAAAAGAAATAGTATTAGGTAAATTAAAAGATGGTGGTCGAGTTAAGGTTGATACTGATAAAGATGGCGAAATCATTTTAAAATTTATATCTCAAGAAGAATTAAATGCTAAAAAAGATAAAAAAGAGCCAATTTCTGATAAAGTAGAGTAAATTATGCCATATTTAATTTTAATAATAGTCGGATTAATAACCTTATGGTTGTTAATTGGGTATTCATTAAAGGGAAAAAAAGAAGTTATTTTCTCTGATAAATTTTATAATCAAGTTGAATATTTTAAGCTCGATAATAATGAAGTCATTGCTGTTATGATTAATAATGATAAAAAAATAGTATATAAAAGTCGAAGATCTAATGATGTTCAAGAATATTTTAATTCTATTCAAGAAAATTATAAGAAATGGTTGGATAAAAATTCTAAAATAAAGAATAAATTAGATGGGGCAGTAAAATTTAGTTAGACATTGATAGTGGATTAAATCCACTATCGAAGATATCATATATCTTATTATTCATTTTCAGTTTCAGTTTCTGCAAACTCAGAAATTCCTTCAATATCGGCTAATGCTTTCTTTAGGAAATTCTTTTTATTTCCAGCAGTTCTTAAAAGTTTATCTTTTCCGCCATGTGCTTTAACTAGTAATTCCATATAATCGATAGTTTCTTTAGTTAAATTACCTTTTAATAATTTTCTAAAAGCCATAATATCACCACTCATAAACGCACTAATAATTTGATTTCTAGCTTCAACAACTTTATCATCTTTTAGATTACTTAATGCTTTTTTAGCTTGCATTTTTGATACTTTACCCTTACCAGTAATTACTTTAAATGCCTTACTTCTATCTTTTTTATATTTTGATGCAATTTTTTCTTTTGATGCTTCACTTAAAACTTCATCCGTTTCAACAGTATTTAATTTTTCAACTTCATTTAGAATGTCCATTAATTTCATATTCTAACTCCTATTAGGTATTGTAATTTATTTTATTTATACTAAAAAATAAATTTAATATAGTTATTTGATGTAAAAGTGTAAAAAAATATAAATAAAAGAAAAAAGGAGGAATTATGCAATCATTAACATTTGAAATGATAGGAGCAAGACCACCAGTAGAATTGCTAGATAGTGAAGAAGTTAGAGTACGTTTAAATAATATTGGGTATTTAGACCCGTCTATTATTATACGTACAGATAATACTGTTGCTTTAAACATTGATAAAAATGTTTATACCATAACATCAAATTTGATTCTAGATTCCGAACAATTATTAGTTGATGGTTCGACTATTTTATTAAGTAAGGATAATTTTGGTATTCAAGAATTGTTAGTAAATGTAGAAACAAGTACTGATCCAGGTTATGTTGAAGTCATAAATTATATATATGATAATAGAAATATTACCTTAGACACGGATGAATATGATGGTAAAGAAGTCTTTATAAAATATTTAACAATTCGATAAAAAAGATTAATACACAAAAAAAATTCAAATGTTAGTATAAATATAAAGTGAGGAGAGATTATATCTCCAACAAACTTTATAATTAAAAACACATGGGGGTTTTACATGACACATTTTATTCAATTGCCTAACAAAACGGTTTCTTTATTAGACCAAGAGTTGGCATTAAAAAATGGAAATATTGCGTTTGAATTTGGTGGTACTGAAAAAGTACTTGTTACTGAAGAAGCACTACAAACGGCAATAGCAGGGATGTCTGCACCAGTTACAGTTGCAACTAAAGCTGATTTAGATGCATTAACAAATAATGATGTAATGGAACATCAAAGAATTTTTGTACAAGATGACGGTGATGGTAAATGGGCATACTATATGATTACAGATGTTACAGGTACTGTACCTGCATATATTAAGGTATCCGATGAAGATATTTTTGGTGCATTATTTTCTGATGATGTAACTGCACAAATATCTAAAATTGGAGATTTAGCAAATTTAAATAATGATATTTCTGTTAATTTAACAGATCCAACTACTATTATTGAAGCTATTAATGAAGTTTATGCTCAACACTTAGCATTAAATACAAGAGTTGGTAATAACGCTGATTTAACTACTACTGAAAAAGGTACTGTTGTTAGTGCTATTAATGAATTGGTAGTAAATATTTCATCTAATGATGGCGATATTTTAACTATTCAAAATAATATTGGTGATTTAACTACTATTAACTTAACAGATGCTGTTGATAAAGCTTCAATCGTTGCGGCAATCAATAAGGTTATTGCGGTTCAAAATACTAAATTAGATGCAGAAGATGTTGTACCTATTATTGTTTCATACACAGGTCTTTTAACTGAATTAACAACAACTAATCAAAATTCTTTAGTTGAAGCAATTAATGAAATTGTTGCTGATGTTCAAGCTAATGAAGATGCTACAATTGCTGTTACTGGTGATTTAGCTAATTTAGTTACTACTGATAAAACAAATCTTGTTGCTGCAATTAATGAAGTACATGGAAATGTAGTTACTGAAACTAATAGAGCTACTGGAGCTGAAGCTACATTACAATCTAATTTAGATGCAGAAACTAATAGAGCTACAACTGCTGAAAATACATTACAAACTAATTTAGATACTGAAGCTGCAACAAGAGCTGCTAACGATGGTGATTTAACTACTTTAACTACTGATGTTAAATCTAATTTGGTTAATGCTATTAATGAAGTTGATGCTAATACTGATGCTGAAGCTGCTAGAGCAATAGCTGCTGAAACACAATTAACAACTGATTTAAATAATGAAGTAACTGCAAGAACTGCTGCTGATACTGCAATTCAAGCTGAATTAGATGCTACACAAGTTGCTGCTGGTTTAGGTGAAGACGGAAGTTATACAGCTGATGCCACAACAAATTATATAGCTACAGCAACTACTTTAACTGGTGCTGATAAATTATTAGATGCACAATCAAAAGTTAATGCTGATGCAATCGCTGCTGAAACTACAAGAGCAACTACTGCTGAAACTACATTACAATCAAATATTGATACTGTATCAACTGATTTAGCTACTGAAACAACAAATAGAACTGATGCAGATACAGCATTAAGTAATAGAATTGATTCATTAGAATCTGACGTTGATGGTGCGACTGGTGATTTAGCTGATTTAACTACTGATGCAAAAGATACTTTAGTAAATGCAATCAATGAAGTTGATGCTCATGCTGATACAAATGCTACTAATTTAGCAACTGAGACTTCAAGAGCAACAACTGCTGAAGCTACATTACAAACTAACTTAGATAATGAGACTGCTAGAGCACAAGCTGCTGAAGCAACATTAACTACTGATTTAACAAATGAAGTAACAAGAGCAACAGCTGCTGAACAAGTTAATGCTGATGCAATCGCTGATGAAACTACAAGAGCAACAACTGCTGAAACTACATTACAAACTAACTTAGATAATGAAACTGCTAGAGCACAATCTGCTGAAGCTACTTTACAATCTAATATTGATGCTGAAGCTACTACAAGAGCTACAAATGATGGTTCATTAACTTTTGATTCAAGTTTAAATACTACTACACAAGATGGTGAAGGTAATGATGTTGTTACTACTCCAACTGATTTAACGGATGCTATTAATAAAGAAAATGCTAGAGCTAGAAGTGTTGAGTCTGCTATTCAAGCTGATGTAGATGCTAATGAAGCTGCTATTACAGCAACAACGGATACATTAAGAAGTGATTTAGATGCTGAAATTGCTAGAGCAACAACTGCAGAAGCAACTTTAGATACTAAGATTGATAATGCGGTTTCAAGTTTAGTTGATGGTGCACCTGAATTATTAGATACACTTAACGAATTAGCTGCTGCTATTGGTGATGATGAAAATTTTGCAACTACTGTTGCTACTGACATAGCAAACGCTAAATCTGAGTTAAGAGGTGCTGCTTCTGAAGCTATGGATACAATGAAAGAAATCGAAGATGCTTTCAATACTGAAAAAGCTGCAAGAGATGCAAGAGATAATGCTCAAGACCAAGCGCTTACTGATGAAGTTACTAGAGCTACTACTGCTGAATCTACATTACAATCTAATATTGATGCACTAGCTGATGAAGTTAATAATGGTACAGATGGATTACAAACTGAGATTGATGCTATTGAAAGTAATGTTGGTTTGAATGCTGATGGTACGTTTGATGCTTTAGCAAGTGGTAATTATATTTCAACTGCTTACTCTGTAAGAAATGAATCAAGATTATTAGATGCACAAGTTAAAGTTAATGCTGATGCAATTGCTGATGAAACAACAAGAGCTACTGATGCTGAAACTAAATTAACTAATGATTTAGCGGCTGAAACAACAGCTAGAACTAACGCTGATACAACTTTACAATCTAATATTGATACGGTTACATCAAATTTATCAACTGAAACAACAAGAGCTACTGATGCTGAAACTAAATTAACTAATGATTTAGCGGCTGAAACAACAGCTAGAACTGATGCTGATAATGCACTTGATAGTAGAATTACTACTGTTGAAGGTCAAGTAAATGGTAATATTGGTGATTTAACTACCTTAACTACTGATGATAAAACTAACTTAGTTGTTGCTATCAATGAAGTTGATGCACATGCTGATACTAATGCTGCTGGATTAGCTGCTGAAATTACAGCTAGACAAGATGCTATAACTAATGAAGCTACTTTAAGAGCTAATGCTGATACTCAATTAACTAATGATATAGCTGCTGAAACTACAAGAGCAACAGCTGCTGAAGATGCAAATACTGCAGCAATTGCAACTGAAACTACAAGAGCAACTACTGCTGAAGGTAACTTAGGTTTTAATGCTGCATTAAGTGTTGATGATGGTGAAGGTGGTACAAGATTAGCTGCCAATTTAACTGAAGCTATAAATGCTGAAGTTGCTAGAGCAACAACTGCTAATACAACTACTAATAATAATTTATCTGCTGAGATTACAAGAGCACAAGCTGCTGAATCTACTTTACAAAGTAATATTGATAATGAAGTTACTAGAGCTCAAGCTGCTGAAGCTACATTAACTAATGATTTAGCGAGTGAAGTAACAAGAGCACAATCTGCTGAAGCTACATTACAAACTAACTTAGATAATGAAACTACAAGAGCAACAACTGCTGAAAGTACACTTCAATCTAATATTGATGCAGAAGCATTAACTAGAAGTACAAATGATGGTTCATTGATTTTTAATTCACCGTTAGCAGATGCTACTAATTTAACAGACGCTATTAATGCTGAATTATTAAGAGCTACAACAGCAGAAGATGCTAATACTACGGCTATTAATAATGAAACTACAAGAGCTACTAATGCCGAAACAACTTTAACTGATAATTTAAATGCGGAAATTGCTAGAGCAACTGCTGCTGAACAAGCTAATGCTGATGCAATTGATTCATTAGAATCAGGAACAGATGCTAAAATAGGAGATTTATCTAATCTTACTACTGATGCTCAAAATACTGTTGTGGCTGCTATCAATGAAGTTAATGCTGAAACTGATACTAATACAAACCAAGTATCTCTTATTAAAGCATTTATTAATGATATGTTAAGTAAATCTGGTAAAACAGTTGACTCAATTTCATTACTTGCTAATACTGAATATTCAATTGATATTTCTGATTTAGCTTCTACAAATGTTGCTGTAACAGTTTATTCTGTTAATGGTACTATTTTGAGTCAAGAATATGGTATGTTTATTGATATTGATACTGCTAATGCGGTTGTAAAAATTACTTCTTCAATAGATGTTACTGTTAAAGCTGTTATTGCTTCTGATATTTCAGGATTAACAATAGCATAAAACTTTTTCTAGCTGAGTTTAATACTTGGCTAGAAATTTTATTAAAAAAAGGATAAATGATATGAAGGTTATAGAAGTACAACAAACAGATATTATTAATGATATACCAAACAATGCTATAGTTTTTAATAAAGAAACTCAATCTTATTTTAAAAAAGATACGTCGATTACATTAAGTGATAATTTAACGTTTAGAGATGCTATTTTGAATGAATATGCTGCATGGGCAAGATTTAGAGAAAAAGAATTAGAAAGTGATTTTATTAAATACTATGATAATAATGATAAAGAAAAGATTCTGAATATTTTTAATGAAGATGATAAAATTATAGCTTTAGCAGAAGCTAGAAAATTAGATTTTGATACTAATCATATTTATGCTGATATAAATGATGATATAAAAAATATATTTGAACAAAATAGAATAACAATCGATGATTCCTATTTAAATCAATTTAATAAAGTGATATATGTGGATCAAGCTATAGGCTTAGATACTAATAATGGTAATATAGATTATCCTGTAAAAACTATACGTAGAGCAGAATCAATGATTATTGAAAAAACGGCTATAGTCATTATGCCTGGTATCTATGATATAACAAAAGGTAATCCTCGATCAAACAAACGATATTGTATTTCTGGTTTAGCAAGTAATGTAGATAATTTGAATAATGTATTAACCGTTGAATATATTAATATAGGAGAAATAGGTGATGTGATATTAGTTGTAAATACTAATGACTTGGATTACGAATCAAGAGATCTGACATTTGTTAATGGTATTATGAATGAAAACTCAAAAGCTATAGGATTAGTATTTAAAATGGTTGATAATATCAAAGAACCTAATTATGCTATAAGTATTGCAAGAAATTCAGAAGGATTTCAATTAATAGATTGTATTTGTGATCTGAATGTTAAAAACGGAAGTGTAGTTTATAATAAAACTACTAATACTAAACCCGTTAAATTTATAAATGTTATTATTGATTATAAAAAACTTTTAACTGGAGATCAATTTGATAAACCGTATAAAGGTATCTATGAACTTGAAAATGTTTTTATGAATGTTAATCTTAAAACAAAAATAGATTCATTTGATTCAAAACCTATGGATGTAAATGGGACAATATCGATGTTACAGAGTTTAAATATACGTACTTTTTAAAAAAAATACCTCTGTGAACATTTAAATAAATATAAATCCCGATTTTATCTCAAAGAGTCTGATTTTCAGGTAGAAAGTTTGATTTTATTGAGTTCGTGGTTGAATTCATAGTCTATCACTATTAGGTTCTTTGAAAAGCCTTAATACTTCATTTGTGATATTATTAAAATTCCATCTAAATATTTTTTTTCTCTTTTATGAATAAATAAATAGAAAGATAATTATGTGGGTTTTTTATTCACAAAAAGGAGAATAAAATTATGGCGATTTTAAAAAGAAGTAAGCAGTCTATTGTTGGGTTAGATATACAATTAGCTAATTTAGAAACTAATCTTAATAATGTAACAACAAACATAAATAATGAAATTTCGAGAGCACAAAATATTGAAAATTCATTGAATAATAATATTAGTAGTATTGGTGCTTCAGTTAATATTTTAAATGCTGATGACACTACTACTGGTTCTGTTGCTAAAAAAATATCTGATGCAATATCTGGATTGATGAGTGATTCTGACACATATACTAAAACTGAGATTGATAATATTGTATCAACAAAGTTAGATTCAAGTTTGGCACTAAGTACAGTATCTTCTGGAAATTTAATTGTGACTCAGACTGAATTAAATTTAAAAGCTAATAGTGCTGATGTATATTCAAAATCTGAAATGGATACTAATTTAAATGGTAAGGCTGATGCATCATCAACATACTCCAAAACTGATGTTGATACAATTGCTGCTAATTTAGCTAATAGTGATGATGTTTATACGAAAACAGAAACAGATAATCTTGTTTCCCCAAAAGCTAATAGTGCCGATGTTTATACGAAAACAGAAATTGATAATACTCTTACAACTAAATTAAATACGACAGACACTATTTCAACTGTTTCATCGACTAATAAAGTTGCTACTCAAACTGAATTAGATTTGAAAGCTAATTCATCTGATATTTATACTCAAACACAAATTGATTCTAGTTTATCAAGTAAATTAAATAATGATGATACCGTAACTGGTGTTTCATCATCTAATAAGGTGGTTACTGAAGCTGAGTTAGCATCAAAAGCTAATAATGCTGATGTTTATACACAAACTCAAATCAATGATGCTTTAGCATTAAAATTAGATACTAATGATGGTGGTAAAATTGGTCCATCATTAAAAGTTGTTGATGAGACTGATTTAGCAGATACAAAAATATTATCATATGATGCAGCAAGTGGCAACATTGTTTATGTTGATAAACCGGATTCAGGCGATAGTATTGATGATGCTAATATTGCGAATACAACTACTTGGAGTTCAAGTAAAATTAATGATGAATTAAATTTAAAAGCTAATAGTGATGATGTATATACAAAAACTGAAGTATATACAAAAACTGAAGTAGATGCATCAGTATCTGCAGCAAGTCAAGGAATAACATATGTGGTTGATGATACAGACGCATTGAATGCTATATCGGGTATGGAACAAGATGAACAAGCATTAGTTAATTCTGATAGATATGTATATAAATACGATACAACTGATGGATGGGTACAATTTTATGCTATGGATGCAACTCATAATCATGATGATTTGTATTATAGAAAAGGTGAAACAGATACTCTTTTATCTGATAAATTAGATACTAATGATGGCGGTAAAATCGGTCCATCATTAAAAGTTGTTGATGAAGCAAATATTGCAGATACAAAAATATTATCATATGATGCAGCAAGTGACAAAATTGTTTATGTTGATAAACCGTCTGATGGTGCAGCAGGGGCTGACGGAGCTGATGGCGCTGATGGTACTTTGGCAGATGATTCTGTTGTTTCAACATCTACTACATGGACATCTAATAAAATTGATAGTGAATTAAATTTAAAAGCTGATGCTGCATCAACTTATACAAAAGCTGAAGTTGATAGTATTGCAGATAATAAAGTTAATATGACTGATGTATTGACTGAAATAAGTTCATCTAATAAAGTTGTAACACAATCAGATATTGTAGGAAAAGCAGATGCATCAAATGTTTATACTACTTCAGAGATTGATAATCTTGCTGCAGGAAAAGTTAATACAAGTGATGTATTAACTGCTATTAGTGATTCTAATAAAGTTGTAACACAATCAGATATTGCAGGAAAAGCAGATACATCAAATGTTTATACTAAATCAGAAAGTGATTCAAATTTAGCAGCAAAAGCTAATAGCGCCGATGTTTATACTAAATCAGAAAGTGATTCAAATTTAGCAGGTAAATTAAATACTACTGATAGTGTGTCATCTGTTTCTTCAACTAATAAATTAGTAACTGAATCTGAAATAGCACCATTTGCTAATAGCGCTGATGTTTATACTAAATCAGAAGTTGATGCTATTGTGTTGCCGAAATTTGATGACTCTGTTGCTTTAACTAGTGTATCAGCAAGTAATAAACTAGTAACAGAAACGGAATTATTAACGAAAGTTAATACGACTGATATTAAAACTACAACTTCAACTACTAATAAAATATTTACTGAGGCTGATGTTACTGCTGCTATAAATGCCAATAACGAAACTTTATCACAAGCACCAATTATTGCTGTAGATAGACCACTATTATCAACTAAATCATCTAATGATTTAGATTATGTATTTTCATTTCCTTTAAACAAAACACCTCATGGATTGGTTGCTGTAAATGACGAAATTACTATATATGATTATGATGGTAATGGACAATCTATTATATTTGAAAATGTTAGTTTATTTGATGATAAACATGGTGAAATTGCAGTAACTTTAGATAGTACATCAGATGAAGATAAATATAATGGCAAAACTATAAAAGTGTGTTATTTAACGACCGAAACAACGGTAACTCCAGGAACTGATGAAGCACATCCAATTGTAATCAATACTAATGTTGAACTTGAATCACAAGGTTCAGGTACGACAAATTATTCTATTGATTTTTCGCAAGGTAATTATTATTTTGTACAATTCGATTTAACATCAGACGCTGATGGAAATGGGACTGATTGGTATCCACAAGTATCAGTTGTTTTAGACACAACACATACAGCAAATAATGGTTTTAATAGTTCAAATGATACTGATTATGAGGCTGTATTATATTTAAATGATGATGATCATGCGTCTGATACAAAAAAATCTATTGCGTGGCCTGGTAACTCAGATGAGGTACAGTATATTTCATATAATTGGACTATGGGATTAGAACAAGATTCAAATGATTCATCTGGTAACACATATATTTTATCATTCACTCAAGGTGATTCAGTAGGTGGTGGAGCATTATAACCAATTAGAAGGAAAATTTAAATTCCTTCTACTAATTGTATATAAATAATAAAAAGGAAATGTTTGATGGCTAAGCAAAAAAAAATAAGTATTGATAAAGAATTCGAAAAACAAGACACTTTATCTGAATTTAGATTAGATTTTAAGAAAACTAATAATTATAAAATTAATTTTAAAGATGGATATTATGTTGTAATAAGTGATCATACCGAACACATATTAAATGATGATAAAGTTGAAGCTGTTTTATATACCTCAGACAATAAGAAAAAATTAATAAATTGGGCTTCATCAAAAGCTGATGAAGCCCAATTTATAAAATATAATTGGTTTATGCAACTTAAATTATTAAAAAATAATATATACTCATTAACATTCTATCGAGGTAGAACTGTTGGTGGTGGTGTATTATAAGGAGGGTTTTATGGCATTAATAAAAGAAGATTGGATTATACGAAAAACATCTACTATTAGTATTGATAAAGCGAATAGTTATATACGTGATCAATTAGATGATAAACAAGATGCTTCTGACAATTTAACATCTTCCGGCGATTATATAGATAATTTTTTCGCAGATTTATTTGATTCTAGAGATGGGTCATTATATAGAATATATTCGGTTGGTGCAACAAATAATTCAAGTGTGATTGATGGTAATGCTGATGAGGGTGACTCATATTTTAATATTGTATTAACATCAGATGTTATAACTGAAATTGAAAATTCCGGAACATTTTTAAAAGTTGTTGATGCATCTAGTACATATGCTAGTAAAGATGAGATTCCAGATTTAACAAATTATAGAGTAGAGTCGGAAATTGTACAACTTGTAGATAATAAAATTAATGCAATTCAGATCGATGAAGTAATAATAGGATAAAAAATGGCTATAAAAACAATTAATGGTATATTAAAAACTGATAGTGCTAAAACCTCTGATGAATTTAATTCGGATATATTAACCGCATGTAATAATGCGGAAAGTTTAGATACTGCTAATAATTATGTAGGTTTGGTTTTTAATTTAAAAGATAAACGTATAGATTTTGTTCCGAGCGATACGGTTAGTAGTAATTTTAGTGTAAATTCAACTACTATTGTAGATGGTAGTTCTGGAACAGATGTAGAAGATGAATATATACGAGCAACAGCTACACCTATTTCTGTTGGGGGAGTAACTGCAGGAACAACTTTTGATGGTACTGTTTCTGATGCTCTTGATAAAGTGCTATACCCATACGTAAAACCGACTTTCTCTTCATTTTATTTATCATCACAAGTAACTTCATTAGAAGTAGGTGATAAAATAATTGGAGGAAGTAGGACATTTAATTGGGGTACGACTACTTCTGAAAATATAACTAGTGATACGATTAAAATTACATCAGGTTCAACAACATTGATAGAGAATGCTACAGATAATGGTTCTGTGTCGATAGATATTGGTGATGATATTGTTAAAACAAATTCATCATCAAATTATTTTTATATATATGCTACAGATACTCAAGGTGATACAATAAGTAGGATCTTTGCTGTTTATTGGAAATGGAGATTATATTACGGTTCATCATCATTAGAAATAATTGATGCAGATAATGTAAAATCACTTCAAAATAGTTTTTTATATACAACTGAAAATTATACTTATTCAACACCAGCTGAAAATTATAAATGGATTTGTTATCCGAAAACTTTTGGTTTAGCTAGTAAGTTTACGGATATTGATACTGGATTTAGCGTTGCAATGGAAAATCCACAAACAATATCAATTACAAATGATTTTGGTGTTTCAACAGATTATTATTGTTATCGTACTACTAATAGCTTGACTGGTGCAGTCAATATTAAAATAGGATAATAAGGAGATATAATATGGCATCATATAAGGGTACAATTGTTTTATCAGGGATGATAAGTCCAACAGATACTTTAGATCAATATCCAACGCATGAAGATATTTTAGGAAAAGGTGGTTATAGTACAGTAGTCGATCTTACTGCAAGAGATAATATTACCTCATTAAGACGTAAAACCGGTATGATGGTTTATGTTGAATCTGAAGACATAATTTATATATTGAAAGGTGGTATTGAAAATTCAAATTGGGAAGAATTTTCTTCTACTTCTACTTCTACTACTGATGAATTGAAGAGTACAACTATACCAGTTACTAATATTATAAATACAATATTTTCAGGAGTAACAATACCATCAGGAGAAGTTCTATATGTTCGTGGAAATGAGGGAGAAATAAATACTTCAATTTTTTCAGGTACTTTATCAACTGTATTAATTAATAATAAATATAATGACTTTATTATAGTGTTTGATGGTACTAGTTCATCAGTATATGTTAATAATAATGTTGATGAATCACATGTTCAAATAGCAATAAATAAATATCCAAAAAATTATGATGTGATTGATTTGAGTGTGAATTCAATTTCAGCAAATATAACATCATTGCTATCTACTAGTTATACTGATGCTGTACAGGTTTTTTCATATGAGGGTATAATTTCAACATTAGAACGAGAAGATAATAGTTTTACTGCTTTAAACAAAAATAAAGAATTTGTAGTTATGTATGATGGTCAAACTTTTTCAGCTTATAAAAAACAGAAAGTTACTATTACCGATCTACAAAATAAAAAAGTAATAGTATAGAGAGGAATTATTAATGGGCTTGGTGAAAAAAAATAAATTACATAATCCTCAAATTGTATCTGATGCACCACCCGTATCAATTACTTCTAATGATATTGGTAGATTATGGGTTGATAAGATAACTAATACTATGTCAATTGCCATAGGTAGTAAAATTGATGGTTCACCAGAATTAAGAAATATTTTAGATTCTAATGATTTGAATGATATAGATAATAACTTTTATAAAGGTATATCAGAAGAATTTGCTGATATAACTTTACAAGTTTCTGGTGATAAACATTTTGACAACGGATATGATTTTTTTGATGATTCAATTTTCTTAGAAAATTCAAATCAGGATCTGGATGATTATTATTCATTTTTTTATAAAGAAGTTGCAGATTCGACTTCCATTGGATATATACGATCAATTTCGACCATAGATGGTGTGAAGCATATTCGAGCAGCAAACGGAAACGATTCATATTTATATGATGATAATACTATTAGTCATGTTAAATATTCTAAAATTATATTAACAACAAAAGTTAAAGATATAATAAGTATCACTTTTGATAATAAAGATATTTTAGAATCTGGATTTGAATTACAGTCAGATAAACAAACAATACTAATCTATGCAGATCCAGAAGGTTTTTTTATAAATAAAAGGGTTAAAGTGAAATATATAATATAGAGGTTATATTGTGAAAATTGAAAAAGATACCATAATGGGTCAGGTTCTTCACCAAGTTAATGAAGATAAAAATAACAGGACTATTATTGAAAAAATACACGACATTATTAATTTAATTGAAGAAGAGGAATATGATTTTAATGATAAGCTATGGTCATCATTAGATTTAATAGTAACAGATAAAGAAATTGTGAAACCTAATAATATATTAATTATAACTACCGAATATGCTTATGAATTTAGTTGGTTGGTGTATAAATTAAATTCAATATATTCACCTTCTACAATAACATCTAATAGATTATTTGCGACAATAGGGTTTTTATTTGATATTTATATAGATAAATACGACGATATTATGATTGTTCTTAAAATGGTTGCATTAGTATCTTTAGTATGGTTACATCCAGACCATATCGGTCAAGATAAATTTTTAGTACATCCAATTGATTTACCTAATTTTGGTAAAGAATTTTAGAATTTAGAAAAAATATAAATAAAATCGGGTTTCCAATTAAGAATGCTTATCCTTTTAGTGATTTCAAAATCACCAATTATATTTGATAATATGTCTATAGCATCTTGATCTTCGCTAATATCATCATCAGTTATTTTATCAAAATCTAAATATTCTATTAAGTTATCGAATATATTTTCCGAATTGTCTGAAGCTAGAATCAAAAGCTCATTATATTTTTCATCCAATGTTAATGAATCTGATATTCCTAATTCTTTAGATAATCCCTTTATATCTATAAAATCTTTATATATTGTTAATAGTTCTTTTGAATCATCACTATATAAATTACCTTCTAAATTTGATCTATGATATTCTTTAGCTGTAGCCATCAATATATCATAGTTATATAATTCGAATATATCTCCATTTACTTCATATGTTACAGGATCGTTATAAGTAACATTTTCTTCTTTTATTTCGTTAAATGGTACTAATGTGAATTGGCGGAGAGCCTCTGCCATTTGTAAATTATCAAATAATAAATTTGCTAATTCTAAAGTTGATGTTTCGATATCTAATGATTTAGACATTAATGCCTCTTCATTTATAGTAAATTCAGATTGAAAAAAAATATCTCGAGCAATATTAAAATTTTCAATAATTTTACCTAAATCAGTATTCCATAATTCTATTCTATATCCTTTATAACGTAAAACCTCATCTTCAAATAATACATTTTTTAATTTTAAATACTCTAAATCAATTTCAATATTCATATTATCTCCAATTTATATAATATATTTATAGATTTAAAAATAATTTTTCTAAAAAATGTAAAATAGTATATAATAAACCATATAAGGAAAATGAATGGCAGATAAAAATTATTCAGCTAGTGATATTAAAGTATTAAGTGATCGTGAACATGTTCGTTTAAGAACCGCAATTTACTTAGGTAGTACTGAGGAAACATCATATGAAGTGCCAATTTTTGAAAAAGATGATATAAAAATTAAACAGAAATTTTTTATACCTTCAATTTATAAAGCGTTTAATGAAATTTCAGATAATGCAATAGATGAATTGACTCAACTTGCTAAAAAAGATAAAAAAATATCTTTTGCTCATGATACTATAAAAAATAGATTTAAAGTATGTGATAATGGTAGAGGTGTACCAATAGATATGCACCCACAAACAGGAAAATATACTCCCGAAACGGTTTTTACAGAATTGAGATCTGGTAGAAATTTTGATGATGATGCTAAGGATTCAGGGGTAATTGGTACTAATGGTGTTGGTTCTTCATGTGTTGCTATGTTATCTGAAGAGTTTTTAGTACAAATTAAAAGAGATGGTAAGTTTTATGAACAAATGTATAGAGATGGGACAGCATCAATAGATGAACCAGCAATTAATAATTATAAAGGTAAAGATTCTGGAACTTGTATTGAATTTAAAATTGATACCGCATTACCTCAATTTACTACAACGAAAATGGACCCAGAACTAATTCAAAATAGAGTTGTTGAGATAGCACTTAATAATCCTCAGCTCGATTTATCATATGTTAGAAAACAATTAGATGAAGATGGTGAAGAAGAACAAATTCAAGCACATTATGCTTTCAAAGGTGGTATGTTAGAATATGTTAAACGTGTTTCTGAACGATTTTTTGAATTTAAGTATGACCATGATGAATTTACAGCGAGATACTATGTAATTCTTGATAAATATCAAGGATTAGATGAAAAAATATTTGTGTATGTTAATTCATCATTACTTTATGAAGGTGGTACAGCAGCACATATGTTTTTTAATACATTCTTTTCTAGTGTAAATGATGGTTTAAAAAGAGAAATTAAAAAACGTAAAATTGATTTAAATAAAAATGATGTTAAGCAAAATCTTTTAGTTGTTGCTGATGTTAAGATGAAAAATCCAAGATATGATAATCAATCAAAAACTAGATTGATTTCACAAGAAATTAAAAAACATATTGATAAAATGATCGGAGATCAAATTTCAAAATTTTTATCAAGTAATAAACAATGGATAGAAGAAATTCTTGATAGAGCTGAATTTAGACAACGTATTGCTGATATGGCTGAAGTTAAGAAAAAACAGAAGAAGAAAAAAGGTAAATTAGCAAAATTGATCGACTGCTATACAAAAGATAGAAGTCAAGCAACAATCGCATTCTCGGAAGGTGATTGTATTGATTCCAATACTAAGATTTATTATGAAGGTGGAATTAAACCAATCAAGGATATTTTAGTCGGTGAAAAGGTTTTAACACATGATGACACTTACCAATTCGTTATTGCCAATAATTCAGTTGAGAAAGAAGAATATATTATTGAATTTGGAGATGAGAAAATATCATTTTCTAAAAATCATAAACATCCTATTTTTAATACTGAAACTGGAGAAGTAGAGGTCATCGAAACCTATCTTATTAATCCGGAAGTACATAAACTACTTAGAAAGAAAGGGTTATAAAAACTCTTTCTCATCTATCTCACTTATCAACATAAAACTCTCCTAAACAATTTCTTTTTCCACAGTAAAATCTTCTCATAAAAATTATCTTTTTTAACATATATTTAAGTTAAATTGAAATATAATAATGATAAAGGGTTTTACTAAAGAAATTGAAAAAGTATGATCTAGTGCTTCATGTTATCCAAAAGAAAATGCATGCTATTCTGGATTATAGATAGAGATATTGAAATAGTATTATATGCTATAGACTATTTTATTGATGAATTAAATGAGGAATATTGAAAATGAGTAAACAAATAATTCCATATGGTAATCCAAAGAAATATTTAATATATTCTAGTGTTTCTGATGATATTGTATGTTATAATGCGAATGAAGATGAAATTATTGAATATTTTGTAGAAGAAGCTGCAGAACGGGCTAGAATTCAAGCTAAAGATATATTAGTAAAGTTAAATAATAATATAAAACCATATTTTCAATTCACAAAAACCTTAGATGAAGTTTTTAAAATGATTGAAATAGTACATGGGAAACGAGTATTGGATAAAAGAAAAATAGAATTAGGACTTCAAGATGAAAAAGAATAGAGGTAATAAATCTAAAATAAGATTAGCTAAAGAGGCTAAATTTAAACCAAAAAGATGGCAAGATAGTCATAATAGTTCTAAACAATTATGTTTAGTATGTCTTAAAGCCTATAAAGATACACCTATATGCTGTAATGTACAAACATATAATATTGGGACTAGAGCTAGACCTCCAAAAGTAAGAGCTTCAAAAAATGAATGGAAAAAATTTATTGATATGTTTATCAATGGTGGTAGAAGTAGAAATAAATTTCAACTTAAACAGATTATAAAACTAAGAAAAAAATATAATCTTAGTACATTTGAAATTGAAAAACAATTAGAGAAATTAGAAAATTATATAGAAAATGATTTAATAACTTCTTTGGATATTAAACGACATGAAGCTATACAAATTAAACCATCTCAAGACTTTTTTAATAGTATGATTGCATCAGCAGAGAAATTTAAACAAATACAATTTCATAATGAATCAAACGGCCGCCAGATTTATGTAGTGCCGGTGTTAGCATCTGATGATTATGATCATTATTTACCATCTGACCCACAACATTTTAAGATAAAGAAAGCAAGAACAAGAGTAATTACTGCTGAAAATGGTCGTAGAGAATTAAATCTACAAATTATGACAAATAATACAAAAGAATTTATTCCAGTAGATTATAGACCTAACTCTAAATATGCGTATCGCCAGAATTTTTTCATTTTTGAAGAAAAATTGAATGCTATAGCATTTCAACAAACATTTCTAGAAATGCTTTCAGAAATAAAAGAGACTAAAAATTTAGACTACTTTAAAGAATTATTAGTATATCAAAATATTGGTTTTGATAAGATTTTAAAAAAAGCCCCAGAATTATTAATTTAGATTTAAGTTAAATTAAGATAAAATATATAAATGAATTAAAAGGATATAAAATGCAGTTAAGTAATACCATTAAACAACGGTTTGTAAAAGATTGGAAGTTGCCTTTTCATGTAGTACAGGAACCAATATTTTCTTATATGATTGATGAAGTAGATCAACATTTCAATTCAAAATATAAGCTTAAATTATTAGAAGATGTGATTGAAACATTAGGTAGTGAGGAATCATTTTTTTCTGAAGCAAATAAAGTAAAAAACTCAATAATCCAAAGCATTCAATTAACTCCAGCTTATAAAATGTTACAAAATGATAAACTTGTTAAATATGATATAGAGCCAAATGGCATTAAACAGAAAGATATTTATACAATGGAAAATGTTAATAGAACATTTATTTCATTAGATTTAGTTAAAGCTAACTTTAATGTTATGAAGATGTATGATAATTCCTTAACGTTAGGATTTGAAACCTATGATGATTTAGTATCAAGTGTAACAGATTTCGATTATTTTAAAAAATCTAAATATTTGCGACAAGTAATATTTGGTAATATGTTGCCTAAGAAACAGCAGAAATTACAAAAATGGGTTATGCGACAACTTATTGAAATGTTACATGATGATGTAGGTGTTGATATGGTTGATTTTGTGTCGGCTAGTGCTGACGAAGTGTTATTTGCTATTGATCCAAAAGACGCTGATAAATTTGTCGATATGGTTAAAAGAAAATTAAAAAGTAATGATAACACATCAGACTTTGCTTCATGGGTTAGAGTTGAGGCTTTTACATTAAAATCAATAGGTGATAAGAAGTTTTTTGTTAAGGAATTTCTTGACGGTGCTATTGAATTTAAGGGCATTCCAAGCTTTTTATTTATGCAAGTCTATAAGAGGTTTGTAAATAAAGAAGTTATAAAAATGGATAAAATGTTTTTTCACGAGGGTTATTTAGCTAGTTTTGAACAAGGAGTTTTTGATGAATCTAGTTAAGGGTGGTAGTTTTTTTGGAGTTCAACATAAATTTTGGGAACTACAAATTTGTAGTACTATGGAAACGTCATGGATTAAAATTTCAGTAGATTGGACTAGAAAGGTAGATCATGCCGGTTTTTATTTTGTTTTTGAATGTTATCATTTTTTTATAAATTTTATGATTTATGATTCGAGACATTGGGATTATGATATAGATGATTATATATGTGATTAAAATTCATTTGACTTATATAGAAGAGGAAGTAGTTACAGATATTGAAATTAGTACAAAAGAGATGGATGTGTGTCCATTAGATTACGCTACTGATGGAAAAGTTGGATATGATACGTATGAATATAACCATTTTGCTATAAATCAATATGAAATAAATAAGAAAGTGTTATTATATAGGAAAAATGATTTAGAAACATATCTTTCATACGCCCCTAATTATTATTTAAAAGATTTATTCACTCAAAATCATATAGAAGTATATCCAGAATTATATATTTAGTGTTTTTTTCTTTAGCTTATATAAATAAAAGAAAAATAAGGAACTAAAAAATGAAATTATCGGATATGATTAATAAAACTGAAGAAGTGGTTGAAGCATGCGATCAAGAAACTAAGTTAAAAGAGGAAGATAACATTGTTTGTGAGACATGTGGTGTCGCATATAGTGTGAATGAGGATAAATGCCCAAAATGTAATTTAAATGAATCTGAAGAAGTTATGGAAGAGTCAACTGAAACATTAATTGAGATGGAAGGCGAGGCTGAAAAAGCAGAAATGGATTATTTACTTAAATTATCTGGGATTTAGTGATGAATTTAAGAGATATAAATGAAAGTATTATTTCTTTAATAGAAGCGCCCACGCATTTATTGCGATTAAAACATAATAAAAAGAAAATTATGAAAGGTACAGTTGAAACTATTGAGGCATTTCTAGATGATAAAGATAAATCAAAATATGAAGTTGTATCTTTAGAAGATCTATCTGAAGATAATAGATTGAATGAATTATTTGGTTTTAGTACAAAAGAAAAAGCAGATAAGGCAGAAGTTAAAAAAGCGTTAGAAGAATTAAAAACAATGAGTACAATTATGCCTGATAAAGCATTTATGGTATTGCAACCGATTGCTAAGAAAGGTAATGTTTTGGCTCGTAACTTATTAAAAGAAATGCCCCAAAATCATAATGCTGTTAAAAAGTTAGTTATTAAATATTCAAAATAATATGGTTTAACCGAATTTTTCGGTTAAATCCAATCTCCACTTTCAATCTTACTTTCTAAATTTTTAAATTGATTCTTCTTAGCATCATTAACAATTAAATCTAAATATGTTTCTGGAATTTCTTTATATATGGAATATGCCAACCATTGTATTTGATAATATGCCGCTCCACTTAATCTTAAATCAAAGAAATTCTTTAAACTTCTCAAATTAATACTAAACATTAAATCTACACTAAATGTGTCTGCTATTACCGTACCTTTTACAACATCACCAACATTTCGCTTTGTCTTAGAAGATAGTAATTTAAAACAATCGTCTGCATTCCCTTCAAAATTATTAAATTGTTCTATTAATGATTTAGCAATTGTAAGAGAAATAAATTTTTCTTCCCCCATTACAATATACTGGTATTGTAGTTTGTTGAAAATAGTTCCGAATTCGATTGAATTGTAATCTATATCATCGGTTACTAAAAGTCCTTTAAATTGGTTCATTCTATTGATAAATCCTCTAGATCCTAGATTATATTTCATAATAACTAGAAATGTATTAACTAAATCACTAAGAGTATATCTAGTTGATTGAACTGAAAATGATGCTATTCTATGTCTGGCTAATTCTTGTAAGACACCTCTTGAAGTATTCTTAATATTGAAATTCAATACTACATGTTCAAGTGTACTTTCATGAAAATATGTATGAGATAAATCATATAATAGTTTACTACCTTTCTCATTTACATTGTTTTCTAAAGCTAAAAGTGTATCATTATTTTTAATATAATAGTTTTCTAATTCATCTTCTAAGGTTAGAATCTCTTTATGTTCCGACTTATCAAAACTATTATAACATGTTCTTGCTCCAAATTCACTTACAAATAGTGGAGTAGCGTGTAAAAGAGTTGCCCTAGGCAGACTATAATTTATACCGTATGCTGTAATTTGACTCATATATTATTCCTTTATATTTTATATTTAATTATACAAAAATAAAAGTAAGATTAAAGGATGATTAAGTTTTGATTTAATATAATAATAAAAAAGTTTAGGAAATTAATATATGAGTAACAATTTATTTCAAACCCTGGAACAGCTATCATCTGATCTTATGGAAAAATCAAAAAAAGCTAGAACGAAAGCTGCAAAATTAGCATATGAAGATTCTGCTATGTTGTTAATAAATGAGATTAATAGATTGAATAAGGAAATTGAAGAAGCACAAAAAGCTAAAATAGAAGCTCAGATGAAAAAGTTTGATACTTATCATCAAGACTATACGACACTTTTATCAAGAGGTCATATTGGTATTCCCACTAATATTCATGCTGAAATCTCATCATTTACGGTAGGTCAAAAGAAAGCAGGAGAAGTTTTTCAAAATTTAAGTGAAGATTATAAACATGATGTACTAAATCATCTAGCTGCAGATAAAGAAATGATTGAACAATTAGTCGCATACCGCCATAATTATCATTATATTACACATACAAAAGGTCATGATGGTATTGATGAAGATAATAATGTTTATGAAGTTAAAAATAGAAAATATGTTTATAAAAAAGATAAGCGAGCGAATTGTGATCTTGTTTTTGATAGAATTTCAAAAGCTACCGAAAGAAAATTTAGAGAAGGACGACCAACAATCATAATGAATATGACTGATGGTGCTAAACTACTTCTAGAGATGAGAATTTGTTTTTCTGATGAATTGTTAGATTTATATAGTGGGAAAGTTGAATCGCTGAAAGCATCAAAAACATCTGGTTTCACAATACCATTTAGTGAATATAAAGATTATATTGAAGAAATAACTTATGTGTGTGATGACATAGACCAATACCATATACAAAAACAGGTATTGGATTATATAAGTGTATCTTAAGCGTTTTTAAGTCGCCCAGAACCAGGTTTCATAATACCATTAGAAATAGCTACACTAATTACGGCTTTTTTGTTTTGAGGTATTTTTGTAAGAAAGCTGAATTTTTCTTTAATGGTCTTTTTAAGAGCATCAATTAAATTGGTTAGAGTTTCAACCAAATTATAATTGTATAAAAGAATAATGAGTGTTATTAAAGCCATTAGAACATGATTGCCTGATATTTGTTCACCCAATATTGTAAAATCACCAAATGGTCTCTGATCACCTAACCAAGAACATTGTGGTGGACAGGTTGTAATATCTTTTGGATGTTTAATACCTAGATAATACCAAAATAGAGTAGGTCCATATGCACTACTAAACCAATCATTTAAACTATATTTACCTGCCATAGTTACTAAAACTGCACTAAAATCAAAATCGTATTTAGGATCACCAATAAAAAACATTTGTGTCCAAATATGATAGGCCATTTTTGCGAGATAATAACCTAAAACCATTTTTAGTCCTCTTACAGCATAAGATAATGGTTTTTTAAGATTGTCAGGGATCTTATAACCTAATATTTCATCTTTAGTACCGGATTCAAGTTCAGACAGAAACGTATTAAATTCATCTATTTTTCTATCCCAATTTTTAATAAATGCTAGTTCTGTAAATGGTTTAAACATTTTTGCTTGAACCCTATCTAATTTTTCCGACAGTTTTATTGCACCTGCTTCAACCATTTTTTTAAGTTTATTTGCAAATGTTTTCATAGCTTTCATAAACCTTTCATTTCTAAAGATCCCTACTAATTCTTTCCATCCATTTTTAAGGTTTTTAACTACTAGCTTAAACATTCCAATTGCCCATTTCCAACCGGCTGCTATCTTCTGCAATATATTATCAACGGATAGATTACTTAAATCGACTACTATTTGTTTAAGAGTATCTAAATTTTTCTTAATATCGGCTTTTAAATTTTGTAATAATGATTTTGAAGCAGCATCTAAATCTTCTAATCTTTTAGATTTTTTATTAAATAGAGCAAGTTTTTCTTTGATTGTATTAATTGTCGTTGCGTACATATCATCTTCTGCATTATCTTTTTGTGTTGACGCCTCTTTTATTAATATATCAATTTCTTTAGTTAAACTTTCAAGTTCTTTCACTAAATTATTTTTTTCTTTTTCTTCCTCAGGAGTTAATTCTCTTGAACCGACTATACTATCCATAGCTCTTTTTGCTAATTCTTTAGCATTATCTAAAAAACCCTCATTTAAAGCTTCATTCAATAGTATATTATTTGATGATACATCTATTAACATCTCATTTAATATTGTGTCGGTTTGAATTGTACTTTTAATTTTTTTATCTAACTTACTAATAAATTTCTCAAATACTTTATCATTGTTTAATCGTCCTTCATCATAATAATTAATTTCATTTGAAATATGTTCAACGACAGTTTTAAAAAAAATATCATTTAATGATTCATAATATCTATTAGATTCAAGAGTTTCATATATTGCAGATAATTTATTATTTTCGGGATGGAAAATTTTATATGGTACTAATGCATTGGCGATTCTTGCTATTTCAATAGCATCTTTATCGATATAATCTTCTACTTTTAATTCATTTAAATATGTTTCAACTTCAGTACCTACATCAATAATATCTACCTCATTAAAAATATCGGTGAAATATTTTGTTTCTGTCATAGAAGATTCCTTTTTCTTTTTATTTATTCAAAAAAATGTAAAATTAGTATATAATTATAATAAAGAGAGTTTTAAAAATGAGAACAGACATCACACATTCATTTGAAGATTTTGAACGTATAGCAGAAGATTATTTTGAATTGATTCCCCCAGATACAGATTCATTTGACCTAGAATTATGTACCTTTTGGGAGTATGAAGAATGGGATAAATTATTAATTTTTCATTTTGATAATGAAATGGATTTAAATTTTTTCTATGATAAATTAATTGAATGTCCCAAATATGAAGAGTCATTTGATATAGAGGATCATTTTGAAGGTGTAAATAGAAAAGCTTTAACAATTACAATCGAATCAAAAAGTACAGGATTATAAATGAAATTAAATAAATTATATGAAAAAATTTCGGGATTAATAGCATTAGAATTATATGATAGTAAAACTAGCAAAGAAACTATTGAACAAGAATTTTCTGAAGAGTTTTTATTTTTAAATAATATGAATAAAGATATATTTAAAGATTTATCTGATGATGAACAGTTTCAAGTTTTACGTTTGTATGATGTACACTTTAGAATCGGTTCTCCAATGATTGCAGATGAAGAATATGATTTATATGATTCTATGTATAAACAAGAAACTAATGATACTACACCAATTATGTTTGAACCCAGTGTACAAGCATGGGAGAAGGAAAATCATACTATTGTTATGGGTTCATTGAGTAAATGTAATACTTTGGAAGAAGTAGAAAAATGGAATAATAAACCTAATATTAATAATTGTCATAAAGTTATATCTGAAAAATTGGATGGTATATCTTTAGAATTAATATATGAGAAAGGTATCTTTAAAAAAGCCATTACTAGAGGTGATGGAAAAGTTGGCGAGAATATAACTGAAAATGCTATTTATTTTGATGGTGTTGTAAAAGAATTGGGAGAAAAGCTAGATTGTGCTGTAAGAGGTGAAGTTATGATTTTAAAGGATAATCTTAATACTATTAATACTATCCTTTTAAGAGAAGGAAAGGATACTTTAAAGAATACTAGAAATGGTGTTGCTGGTCAAGCAACTAAATTTAAAGATAGAAACGAGGAAATATTGTCTCTTATAACTTTTATTGCGTATGAAATTCAAATTTTTAATATTTCTCATACAGGTGAAAATGTTGTTTAAGTTCTTTTAAATAAGTTTTCTTTTGGGTCATAGCCTACGGTAGAATCATTAATCCAATGTTGATCTGTAGCTAATTTTAATTCCAAAATTTCTGTTGTTTCAAATTCTAGATATAATAGTTCCATTACAATAATTACTTCTTGTTCTAGATTACCGTGTGGATACGCTTCAATCCTAAGAAGTTGTACTCTAGGTTCATATTTTTCAATAGCTGTCTGAATTTCTGTTTTAGCAATATTACGAATTCTATTTATATTTTGTTCATGAATTAATCTATGAAGATTGGTACCATATTCTGGATCATAAACCCTCGAACCTTTTTCTGTTTTTAAAATATTTAAAATCGATCGTTTTATTAATTCTCTATCATGATCAACAAATCCATCAATACTAGATCCTTCAATAGGGAATAATCTAAATAAACCTGTATATGTACTCATTTTAATATCCCAACGCCTTTCTTACTGAATTCATAGAGGGTATTTTTAATTTTCTACCCAAATAAAATCCTGTAAAAGGATCTATTATCCCATTTCGTTCAGCGATAATCCACCAAAATTTTGAATTGCCGTAAAATTTATAAGAGATTGCATCAGGTCTATTAGTGTATTTTGCATGATTGATAGTCCATATTTCATCATCCAATTCTGCATTACTTAGATCAACTCTATGTTCCCATGTTTTATTTTTTGCACCCGGTAACATATATGAAAATCGATCAACGTCTCTTTTTGATGTATCTTTTACTTTAAACCAATCTTGTTCTTGTTGAGGAACACTAGATCTACTATCATCATATGGTCTTATAGGCATATCATTCTCCATTTATTTATTTACTTATTTATTCAACAAAATGTAAAATATTTGTATAAAGGGAAAATCAAATGCAAGACTATTTAAAAACTGTTTATAGAATACATATTATTGATAGTCATTTATTACCAATCAATTTAATATTAGAAGAAGTTTATCATTTGTTTGATACAACTGAAAGTGGGTATGATGAACGGTCAAGTAATGACAGGTCAGACAAATCATTGATTATCAGTCATAATAATTGGGTTAATATAGCATTAATATCAAATCCAAAAAATAGACCTATAACTGAATTGATAGGTTATGGTGCTGAATTAGTTGAAAAGTCACTAATTTATGATACCATAACAGATGCAACAATTCAAATGGCTTTTATAGCCACAAAATTTAATGTAAGTGTTGATAATATATATGAAGTTACTAATAATATTTTAAGTGCATCAGCTTATAAACAATTATTAAAAATATTTTATGATGATTTCCCTGAAAAATTTATTTAAGGATAAAAAATGATAAGAATTGCATTATTAGGTGCTCCAGGTTGTGGGAAATCAACATTAGCAGCATATGTTTTTGCTATGTTAAAAGATGAGGGATTAGATGGAGATTTAGTACAAGAATATATCAGAGAACATATTAATAAACATAAAAAAGTACCATCGATAACATTCCAATCAATAGTTTATGAACGGCAATTAGAAAAAGAAAAAATATTACCGAAAAACTTAGATTTCTTCGTAACAGATAGTCCTCATATTTTATCATATGTTTATGCTGCAATGTATATAGATTATAATGATATTGATCAAGTAGAATTGTTAGCAGACCTATATTTTAAATTTTTAAAAGAGAGTAGAACTGCTTATGATTTAGTTTATGTCTTAGAGCATAATCATAAACCTAATATGGCTGATGGGGTGCGATACCAATCTAAACAAGAGATGAAAATTCTTAAAAAAGGTATTTCACATTTTTTAGATATGCATAAAGTTAATTATAAAGTATTAAACGGAGAATTATCTACAAAAGATAGAGCTAAAAAAATAGTTAAAGATGTTAAAAAAATGCTAAAAAGTAATAAATAATACTAAAATAGCAAAGGATATTAAAATATGAAATTAAATCAATATATGCTTACAGAAGAAGAATATATACAATTGATTACAATTCTTGAAATGCAAGAAATTTTAAGAAAACCAGAATTATTAGATGAAGGATTTATTTTAGAAGAAGGGATAACCGATTCTTTTAAAAAAATGATGGATACCGTTTATAAACATTCAAATACAATTAAAAAACATGCACATGGTGGGCTGATTTCACAAATTAAGAATGCAACTACAAATGGTTGGAAATTTTTAAAAGCTGTAGTTCAATTTTATAATAAAAAGATTACAGAAGACGAATTTAAAGCTGTATGGGAGGAATTAAAGCCGTCACAAAAAGAAATAATGGATTTTCTTATTAATTTAGATATGGTTACACTTCATTTAATTACCGGACCATTACATTTGATTGGAGCTATAACAGGTATTCATCTAGATCATATTGTTGCTGAAAGGTTAAAAAAATCTGGAATAGAAACAGATTCTGAAGCTGGATTAATAACGAACATTTATAATATCGCAAAACAGTTGAAAGATCGTGTTACAACTATTCTAGATGGTGAAGCCAAAGAAAAAGCTGTAGCTGCAGTAACTAATTTAGCAGCAGCACTACCAGGTCCAACTCCGGAAGAATTTGGTATTACATCATAATTCATATTTTTTGTATAATTATATAAAACTAATGAAGGATTATTAATGTCTAAAAATTTTGAAATAAATTTAACACCTCAGCATGAAGAATGGATTAAACTGATTCCAAATGCATCAAAAAATATGGATATTGTTTTTAACAAGCTTATTGAATATTCAATGAAGGATAATATTTTATTAAATATTATTTCACAAACTTTAACAGTCGCTGATTTACAAAAATTTAAAAATAGTTATTCAAAAATGCAATCTAAAAGAGCTGCATTTATAGATGATTTAGAAATTACTAAAAAAACTACAATAAAGCAAATTGAAATGCTAGATGAACCAGAAATTATTGAAGAGTTAGAACCTATAAAAAAAGAAACTAAAATATCACAAAAACCAAAACAGTCTAAAAAAGTTTCTCATGGTTTTGATGAAGATACATTTTAAAGGATAGATATGAAATTGTTATTAACTGATAAATTAACAAACGAAGAATTAATCGAATTAAAAAAAAGAGTGTCCATTATGATGGAAGAAATGTTTATGGAGGGTATTACAACTGGTAGAGAGTTATATACTGATGATCTTCATCCTGATACAGAACGTTTAATAAAAAATAGAATTGATAGTATTTCAAAATATGTTTTAGATGATATTATATGGACAAGAAATCATAATGAGGATAACCCCGATTCTAATGAAATAGAAAAAACAGGACCTGATCAACAAAACACTAAAGAGGTTTAAACCTCTTTAACTCTATCCATATATTTGAATATCAAATCTGCATGAGTTTTTTCTAATTCTTTATATCTCTCTTGAAAATTAATATTTTCAATATTTTCTTTTAACTCTTGTGTAGTAATAAGATATGCAACGGCAAATTTTGTAGCGTCTTCTATATTTTTTGATACTGCCCATGAAGCAATAGTTAATGAAGATTCGCCAGAAAATTCTAAAAAGGTTTTTTCATCATTACAGTAACGTTCAAAAGTTCTTTTAATAATCAAAATTTCGTTTTTTGAATTCCACCTCCCACTATCAAGAATATAAATATTATCGTCTTTTTTAAACATTGTTATCTCCAAGTACAGTAACAATCACACCGTCTTTTACAGTTACTTTGTGGTCATTTATAGAAAATGTACCATTCCCAATTAATTTAATTTCATCTAATTTATCTGGTGGGACAATTTTATTCTGTAATTCAGTTAGATCTATCCCTAATACTCGTTCTATATAACGTAACATGGCATGTTCACTAATTACTATATTTGATGGAGTTTTCTTTTTGAGTCTTTCTATTTCACGTTGTAAAAAGTCAATTTTTTTCTTTATAGCAGCAGATTCTTTTTGTTTATCGGTAATTTCAATATTTAGTAATTTTCTTTTTGCCTGAAGTTCATTTCGTCTAGTTTCAAGACCTTTCAATTCAGCTGAATTTTTTATTGACATGATTTAAAGACTCCTAATAATGCTGAAATTTTTATTGGGGATAAACTAGTACAATGTTCTAATGATACATTAATACTGCTTGAAAAAATACTATTTTTTGTATGGGTGTGCCCATGTATATTAATTTCGCCCGATATATCTGTAAAAACTTCTTCTAATAAATCTGTTATCTTCCCATATTTTTTTACATCCCATTCATTATTGTTGAATATAGGATAATGTGAAAATAATATTGTTTTATCATCAACCTCAATAAATATACCATTCCAATTTTTACCGATTTTTGGGGTTAGGTCAAATGTATTATTACCTATAACTATTTTTATATTTTCAATGACATCTTTCCAACCAGCCTCAATATATGTTCTTGCATTTTTTAAATCGTGATTTCCTCTTAGAAGTATTTTATTACCATTTAATTTTTTAGTTATCTCATCAATTCCTCTAAATGCAAAATCTCCAAGATGTAATACAGTATCATTTATTCCTACATTATTATTCCATTTTTCAACTAACATTTCATCATGATATGGTATTAAAAATTTTGCCAGTTCAGTCATACGCTCGTGGTTTCTTTGTTCATCGATAGGTATTGAATTGATAAGAGATAAGAGTTCAGTACTTTCTGAAATAACATCGGTATTATAGTCTAATAGATATTCTAAACGTATAGGTTCAAATATAAGTACTCTCCAATGGCCGAAATGAGTGTCGGATATAATCCAATTATCACCATTGATTGTTGTAGATAAATCAATCATAATTTTCCTTTAAATATTTGGAATATAATATCCAATATAAACTTAAATTATGATTAATTATAATTAAATAAGGTTTTCTAAATAATCTAAAGCCTCATCTTTTGATAAAATGATATGTTCGGCAGCAAAAATCATATTTCCCACATCATCTTTTGTTGCTCTATATAAATCTGCCATCTCATCATCATTAGGTATTCTTATTGCTGCTAATGCTGCAAAATAAAAATCGTCTATTTCATCATCATCACTAGGAATATATAGTAGAATTATATATGGTGCAATAGAATCATATTCTTCAATGGCATCAATTAACATCTCAATTTGTGCTTCAAACATATACCCGCTCCTTATTATTTTAATTATACAAAATATATTATAGTTTTTTAATCTTTATCTAAGATTATTTATTATATAATTAATGAAAAAAGGATTTTCTAACATTGTTTGAGATAAGTAATGAAGAACTTATTATTGGTGCTGGTATATGGGTTTTTAAATTAGATTTATTAGCTACATCAGTTTTAGAAATAGCTCACCCAAAATACTATATTTATAAGGGTAAATATTCAGATAATATGGATGAATATATTTTACTTACTAATAATAGATTTGAGCTAAAAATACCAGTCACTATACATTATACTCATTTAGAAACAGGTAATTATATTTTAAGATCATTAAGACATGATATTATCTATATTCTCAAAAATATATTGAAAAATACAAATTCTGATATGAGCTGTAGATTTTTAACTAGAGAATATTTAAAATTAATAGAAAAGGATTTTCCAGAATGGATAGTTTAATTATAGAAGAATCTGGTTTAACCCCGGATAATTTGCCATATTACATTATTATTAATGAATCATTAGGTACACGTAATGGTTATGTTGGTGTTTTTAAAAACCATCCCTATTATAAAACACATTATACTTGCGGCTTATCAGATATTGAAGATTATGAGCAGTCAATCGAATATAAAATATCTGTCCATGGTGGAATAACATATAGTGGATTTTTACAGACTGAAATAATTGGCGCTGATAACCCTTATTATTTTGGATTTGATTGTGGACACTTAGGAGATGGTAAGATTTCTCCAGATGATATGGATTTAATTATTGATGAAACGAAATTTAATGATAATACTAAGCAAAAATTGAAAAATAGTTATAGAGCCACTCATTCATTATTTGCTACATATGGTGTTATGAATTTTAATAGTCCAAATGAATTAGTTCGAAGTAAAGAATATGTTCGAGAAGAATGCTTTAAACTGAGTTCTCAATTAATAAAATTGGAGGATATATAATGATGTTTGATTTTGAAAGACCTTTATATACAAGGCAAGATTTAAATAAATATAATATTGATAGAAACAAATTTTATTATATTGGATTTAAAAGTGGAAACCAAATTAAATCACGGCCGATTAAAATTTTAGACATATATGTCGTGCGGTCAAATTCTACTGGCTCTAAATATTTACGTACGGATATAAAGTGGAAATATATTTTTGAAGTTGAATCTGGATTTGGTAGAAAAATCAGAAAATTGAATTTTTGGAAGAGCATATTTAGACCGCAAAAAATATTGGATGAACCAATCACAGAAAAGTATGAAATTATTTTTCAAGAAGATTATGATATGATTAATTTTTATTTGATTGCTGAAACTCCAGAAGAAGCGGAAATAAAATGCTTATTACAATTAGAGAGAAATAATAAATTGTATAATATATCTAAAAAGATAGTTATGGCATATAAGGAGTTATATCCTAATATTTTTCTAAAGGTACTAGATCAAACATATGATAAATTATGTAACGATACAAATTATTATAGATTTTTCAATATTGTAGATGATACAAGGAATAAAAATGGCAGCTAGTTGTTTTTCAAAGTCTAATCCTAATATTTTTACATCAAAAAATGTTTTTGTACATACATTAGTTTCGGAAGTTAGAACAAATGGAAGTATTGATTTTTGGGTATTAAATAAACAACATTTAGAAATTTATAAATTTAGAGTTATACAAATATCTGACTTTGATATAACAATTGATTTAATTAATGATTTGGCGGACGAGTTTATAATTAATACTACGTTTGTAATTCATATGAAAAATAAAATTGTAGAATTAATGGATGAAATACCAGGAAAAGTATATTTAAAACGCTTAGATTGTTACCGTGATTTATATATCGGATTAAATGAAAAGCTTAAAAGAGTTAAAAGTGATGATTTACGAATAGAATTAGAAGAAAAAGTAGATTACATCGAATCTACTTTTCCAGAATTGTTAATATAAGATTTATCTTCTTTTATGTTTTTTAACACAACTCATAGTTTTAAAAGAGAATGTTTTGCCTTTACCAGCACATCTTTTAATTTTTGTTGCATATTTTTTTCTTTTTTTAGCCATTATTTTTTTAGATTTTTTACCTGCAGCACTACGTGCATATTTCTTAGCAGCCATACGTTTTTTCATAGATGATTTTTTAAGCATTAAACCTTCAGACAAACCTTCATCTTCTATATAATCTACTAACATCTGCCCTTTATCTGTTTTTTTAAATGCCTCTGGATCTTCCATATAATCATCCCATAGCATTTCAACTTCATCATCAATATACGTTGATCCATAACATGATTTAAAATCGTCAAATGTTATAGCTTCTTCAATTAAGTTTTCATTAATAACTTTACTTGATCCCCATCCATCATGGGTAAACCCGTATTCATTACTTAGTTCATCAGCAATAAAATCATCAATATCATCTTCATCCATATCTTCTAGCTTATCATTATCAATTTTTAACGTAACTGTTGTTGGAAGATTAGCTATATCTTCTTCATCATCAGCATCCCATTTAACACCATTAACAATAATTTTAGCTTCAGTTAGTTCTTCCTCATTTAAAATCGAATTAAAAATATATTCCACATCTTCTGTTAAAATATCTAATTCATTATAAGTTATAGCATTATTCTCAACCATTTCAATAATGCTTTCTATTGCTATAATATAATCTTCTGATGTATTATTATCGGAAGTATTATTTAACATTTCTGATAATAGTGCCATTATCTTCTCTCCATTGGTCTTGCACAACCACCTTTTCTTTTAGAATAAACCATGCCTTTTTTCTTGCAAGCTTCTTTTTTCTTTTTAAGTTTTTTATCTTTAAGTTTTCTTTTCTTAGCAGCCATTTTAAGTTTAGCTTTATTTTTCATTCTGTATTTTCTAGCAGCCATTTTAGCTTTAGCTGACATTTTTTTAAGTTTCTTAGCTTCAGTTAAATCTTCTTCTTCATCCATATCAAAATCTTCAGATAAAAAATCGATAGTAGAATCTAAAACTTCTAATTCATCTTCATTGAGTGCATTTTCTTCAATCATTTCAATTAATGTATATAAGGCTTCAACTAACTCTTCATTATTTTCACCACCATCAGTATTTACTTCTTCCATTAACTCACTTTCGTAGTCTACCATATCATTTAATCTAGCCATTTCTAACTCCTAATTATTATTTTAATTTATTTATACTGTTAGACTTAAATTATGTAAAATAAAGATTAAAAATAGAAAAAAAGAATAAATAAAAGAAAAACTCTTAGGTAGATAAATGCGATTAAATGATATTATAAATAAAGAACAGATTGATGAAAGTATGATGGGAATGATTGGGAGTATTTTTTTTGTAAATGATAAAAAAACAAATAAATCTAAAATTTCTCAACCAAAACATCAAGTGGAAGAAGTAGCATCAAAGCCATTTGGTGGTGTTTGCAAATATAAAAATAGTGTATTAATACCAGAAACTCCAGAATATCGTATTAATGACGAAAAACTTATTCAAGCTGCAGCCCAAATGTTTAGAGGTAATTGGGTTAATAATAAAGATGCTCAGTTGTGCCTAAAAAATGTATTATCGCATTTATTAAGTAGATTCATATCTAACATGGAAAATGAGATCAATGATATTGATCTAGAAGTTATAGCTAATTCATTAGCATCAGATAAATTGGAGTATGATAAAGCGAATTCTGATTTTAGAATAGTAAATAAAATTTTTAATAGAATAAAATATCATAAAGAAAGAATTTTTGATAAAATGATTTCAGAGCCTGGAAGTTTTAAAGATAAGTGGGTCGATGCTAAAGAAGAATTATCAAAAGTTATTGAAAATATTTTAAAGACTGGTGGTGAAACTACAATGGCTTTGGGTCAATTAGCTGCAGAACGTTCAGATAGGATAAAAGAAAAGGCAAAATAAAAATGACTATTTTAGATATAGATCTAGAGCCTCTTAATACAAATGAATTAAACATAGTGAAATATGAATTCACTCAAGATTTTGATAAAATGAATACAAAAGATGCTCTAACATTATTACGTTTAGTAGTACCAACAATTAAAAATGATAATTACGATAATGAGAAAGTAATTTTATTATTGCGTAGGCTTAATATGATACTAGATTTTAAAAATAACCCAGAATTATTAATTTAATCGTTTAATCGTTACACTATTCATAAATTCATTACCTAGTAGATTATTTAATCTGTTAGCAGTATTTTCAATATTAATATCCTTGTTATTTAAACTACTTAATTGAAAATCTAATATTGATGGTTCTGGGATTTGATTTTTAATTTCAGGTTGATTATTTTTAATCATTTCATCCCCCCACACTTTTTCTGCCTCTCTATAATTTGGATCATTTAACCCTGCTAACTCTTTAATTAAATCTAACTCATTCATTTTTAAACTCCTTAAAATACACTAGGTAAAATATCATACTCATCAAGATCTAGATCATCATCGTCATCATCTTCAATAATAGAAGATCCCATAGCAGCTTGTTTAGCATACATTTCTCTTTCTAGTTTTTTGGCTTCTTCAATAATCTTCAATTCTTCGGCTTTTTTTTCTTCTTCTGATTTCTCTTTCTCTAAGGCTTCAGCTGCCATCCGTTTTCTATGTTGTTCTGCAGGATCTAATTCCTCTTTATCGATATTTATTATTTTGTCTTCTGGTTTAACTAACATCATATTATCAACTGAGAAATCTCCCTGCGCAAAATCAGCAAAAACATTCATAAGATAATAAACGATTTGAAATGCACACATAACCCTATCATCATGGTATCCACTTTTACCAGAATAAGTACCATTACCAGTTCTAATAAAACCATACAATTCATCGATAAATTTCTCATCATTGATAATTAGTTTATTGTATTCGAGTAAATTTTTAAATTGTAATGCTAATTTACTTTTCATAGTTGGATTTAAGTGTAATCCGGCCCCTTTACCATCATAAAAAATAGGTATCTCTAAATTTTCAATCGCCTTTTCTGTTTGTGTTAGAATTTGAGCCAGTCCTTCTCCAATACCATTTCTTTCAAAAATTAATAAAGATTCATCAGGTAAATAATTCCATCTTTGTTGCATGAATTGTTGTAGCCATAAAATCTTCTCAAAAATTAGTGATGCATCCATATCTGGATCTACAATAGAGCCTACTTGAAATACTTGTTGAGGAGCTATTTCCCATAGGTGTAGTACTGATGAATCTTCTCCTCCGGCACTAGGATCGATTGTTATAATTAAAAGGGAATCTATATGATCTAACTTATCTTTATAAATTTCAAAGCCCATAACTTCTTCAATTACTCCTGGAGTTTGATAAAAATCAAGAATGTCGGTTTCGATTAGTGTTTTTTCAAAAGTTAGGAACTGGCAATTATGAGATTTAATTTTATTTGAAAGCAAAAAATTATTATCTGTACTTTCAACTTCGATAATATCTATCATCTGTGTTTTAGAAGAGATTTCATTAATAGTAGAGATTTCTAAAATATTATTCTCCGCTTTTAATTTAAGTCCAACAGTTAAATCGCCTGCTTTAATGAGCTCGTTGTTGGACGTCCAAAAAATATGATTTTTACTACATTTAACCAAACTATTATTTTCAAATGTTATGCTTAGATATGATTTGTGTTTTGATTCGGCAAGTCCAGCAAACGATTTATATCCTTCTGTTGTTTTAATTAAGAAACGATTATTTTTTATTAAATTATCCATAAAACTATTTATTATAGAAAATCTTAATTTTTGATAAATTATTTATAAGAGAGTATTGATTTAAAGGGTTAGACCCTTTAAATTATAAAAGTTTAGAAAGTAAAAATGTTTTGTGTGTTCTATTAGTAAATACCAGCATTATTTCATTTGATTTATTACTTTTATAGAGTGTAAAATTAGCATACACTTCAAATAATCTAATAACCGTGTCAAAAATTTCTGCTATATTTACGTATAATTGTTCTACGTAACAATATTTTTGAAATTCTGTAAACATAGTTCTATCAAAAGTTTTAAGCTTATCAAAATTTGATAAAGAAATAGCATCCCCAGGATTTGTATCTAATGATTGTTCGACAGGAATTAATTTATTTCTAGCTAATTTAAATGTACCCTCAAAGTCAATTTCTTTTGCATTTGCATATACTATCATTGATTTATCATTGATTGAAGTTAAATAATTTCCGTCAGATGATGTGTATAATATATTTTTATTTTTTTGTAATGTTTTGAATCCTCTCAAAACATCTTTATTTACAGTTTCTATTATTTCGTCTGTCATTTTTGGTTTCCTTTTAATTAAAATTATATATTATTATACAAAATTATTAATAAATAAAAATAAAACGGTGATAAAATGTTAGAATATGTAAGAAAAAAGTGGCATGAGTTTTTAGAATTGTTTCTTGAAGAAGAAAAAGATATTAAAGAAGTAGAATCTATATTAGATAATAATATAGAGTTGGATGATTGGTATTTAGATGTAGGAGCTAGAGCTGGGTTTGAGAAGAATTAATTCTTCTCAAACTTTTAAAGATACTCTTTTGGTAATTTAACAGCTAATTCTAAACTGTCAAGATAATCGATTTTATCAATATGATCTAATTGGATATCACCTTCACCTGATCTATCTGTTAATGAAAATGCCATATAACCACATTGGTAAATATTTTTACCTAAATCTTCTCTATAATAAAGTAATGCTGCAGTTTCTACGGTACTCCTATCGTAATATGCGTTAATACTTTTTCCATCAAATTGTGCAAAAGACGGAATCATCTGAACAAAATATAACTCTGAATTAGATGGATTATTAATAGTGTTATCAAATCTATTTTCTAATCTTAATGGTGTGTTATGTTTCATAGTAAAATAATCAAACTGTTCATTATAATTCCAAGACATATTACTATGATTAATTTGATCAAAATATTCACATTCGTTTCTTGCAATTTCTAATTCATCATCGGTAATTAATGAATAACGGTCATGTAATTCATTCCATAATAACATTCTCTCATCTTTATTAAAAGCAAATAAAAGATTCAGCATACGGATATAATAATAATCGGTCATAGCCCTTCTCTTGGCGTGTATAGTTGTCTCTAAGGTACTATCATATAGTATATTATTCAGTTTGTCTAATAATTGTAAATATGGTTTGGTCGCAATAAACCATCTTGATTTTTTAATACCTGTTTTGTTATTAATATCTATCATTCCAGTATAAAACAAATTTTGCATTGTGTATGATGTGTGTTTATTAATTCCATCAATAAATGATTGATTATATGGATAAAAAATATCCTTAGCAGTTTTGCTAAGGAAATCTCTG
>Ga0256837_1000339_pt1 | contig 41419 bp, 38 predicted proteins | sample 4562384metaG_FD_185976 | JGI IMG/M metagenome (GOLD analysis project Ga0256837, IMG submission 185976) | Hydrothermal vent microbial communities from Guaymas Basin, Mexico - 4561-384 | ecosystem: Environmental > Aquatic > Marine > Hydrothermal vents | place: Mexico: Guaymas Basin | collected... | reverse complement strand
AATAATGAAACAAACATATAGAAATAGAAGAAAAAGATATAATTTAAGAGTAAATCTTATTTGTGGATTAATTAATTTTGATAGAGGTATGAATTGTTGAAATATTGAGTTTTGCAAGAAGTCTAATGAACCATTTTATTTAAAAGAGCAAAATATAAAATATACAATATTTAATCCTAAAGAGTATGGATTTGATTTTTATGCTGATATACTTTTTACATCTCAAAAATATAGAGATACAGATACTCAAAAAATGATTCAATTTCAAGAATCAACTTTAGAGGGTTGGAAGTATGCTTTTAATCATATAGATGAAACTATTGAACTTATTTTACAAAAATATAACACTCAAAATAAAAGTAAAGAAGCATTACTTTATGAAGCAGGTATACTAAAAGAACTTGCTTGTGTTAAAGGTGTAGAGTTCGGAACTATTGAAAATTCACGAGTGCAAGAGATAGCAAATATTTATAGACTTCTTGGTTTGACAAATGAAACTAATGATGCTTTAAAATCTTTAGTTTATCGACCTATAACTTTTATGGATGAGTTAAAAAAAATATTTACGGTAGAGGTCTTTTTTTTATTTATAGCTTTTGTAGTTCTAACTTTTTTACTCTCTCAATATAAACAATATATTCTAAAACAGCAGAACATAGATTTAGAAGGTTTAGTTGATGAAAAAACAAAAGAGTTACAGCTTATAAATGAACATCTTGAGGAGAGAATTCAAGAGAGAACACAAGAGCTTGAACTTGCTATTAGAGCTAAATCAGATTTTTTAGCTAATATGTCTCATGAGATAAGAACACCTTTAAATGGAATAATAGGTTTCGTAGATATTTTACAAAAAAAAGAGAATAACTCTGAAAAAAAGGAGAAACTATCTATTATAAAAGAATCAAGTTATTTACTTTTAACTATCATAAATGATATTCTTGATTTTTCTAAAATAGAGAAAGGAAAGATGGATATAGAGCATATTGAACTAGACTTACATCATATATTTAAACATATTGTTGAACTCTTTTTTGATAAAGCAGATGAAAATAAGATAGAGATAGTTTTAAATATAGATAAAAATTTACCTAAAAGAACTTTAGGAGATTCTACAAGATTAAAGCAGATTTTTTCAAATCTTATAAGTAATGCTATTAAATTTTCCTATAAAGAGAGCCAGATAGTTGTAAATCTAAAATATTTAGAAGATACAAATAAACTCTATTGTGAAATTATAGATAGTGGGATAGGGATAAGTGTAGATAAAGTAGATACAATCTTTAAATCTTTTGAACAAGCTGATAATAGTGTAAATAGAGTGTATGGAGGAACAGGATTGGGTCTTTCTATCTCTAAAGCATTGGTTGAGAGTATGGGTGGAGAGATAGGTTTACACTCTACTCTTTCTCTTGGGAGTACCTTTTATTTTACTATTCCACTATTTGAAGTTGAAAATAGAGAGGAGATAGTTGAAGATGTAGTGGCTATCCACTCACAAGAAAAAGAGCTAAAGGGTTGTGTTTTAATAGTAGAAGACAATAAAACAAATCAGATGCTTTTGGGAATGTTACTTGATGATTTTAATCTTCAATATGATATATCAAATGATGGTATTGAAGCAGTTGAGGCAGTAAAAAATAAAAGTTATGATTTAATTTTAATGGACGAAAATATGCCAAATATGAATGGTATAGTTGCAACACAGATTATTAGAGAAACTCAATCATCTGAAACATTACCTATTATCGCTGTAACAGCAAATGCTTTAAATGGAGATAGAGAACGATTTTTAAAAAATGGAATGAATGAATATATATCTAAGCCTATTGATGTTGATATATTACAAGATGTTTTATATAAATATTTAGGAAGAGAGAAATGAGAAAACCAAAAGTTATAATAAGTGCGTGTTTATTAGGTCATCTATGTCGGTATGATGGTAAAACAAAAAAAACTAAAGAGTTTGAAGATGCCTTTAAAGAGTATGAGATAGTTCCATTTTGTCCTGAAGCTCCTTTATTTGGAACACCAAGAGAACGTATAAGTGTTATAGAGATTGATGGTGTAAATAGAATTATTACAGATGAAACAGATAAAGACGTTACTCAACTTTTAAAAGAGGAGATAGATAGCTTTTTAGAAAAACATAGTGACGCAGTAAAAGCAGTTTTAAAATCTAAAAGTCCAAGTTGTGGAGTGGGAACAACTCCCATTTTAAATGAAAAAAGAGAGCGTTTACACTATGGAAATGGAATAGCTGGAGATATTTTCTTAGAGAGATTAGTAGATATAAAACTTCTTGATGAAAATACTATGCGATTATCATCATCGACTACTAAATCAATATTTCTTTAAAATATCGTTAATTTGAACATAAGCTTCAATAGGTGTTGTTTCAAAATATTTTATATTGTGTTGCTTAGCAAACTTACGTGTCATATCTTGAATTTTAAGAAGATTAAAACGGGGTGCTTTTGGAAAGAGATGATGCTCTATCTGAGTATTTAATCCACCATAAAACCAATGGATAAATTTTCCACCTGTTAATGAACGTGAAGTTCTCATCTGAAGTTCCATCCAACTTAAAGCTTCACTTTCATCTTTGTCAAATACTTCACATCCTAGATGATTTGTGATAAAACCAAATGCTAACCAAGGAGAAAGAGTAAAATTAAGCACTAAAAAAACAGTTATGGCATCTTCAAATGGTAAAAAGTAAAAAATTGGACCCCAAACGATAGGCCAATGAAGAAGCATTAAAAATAGTTCTCCAAACTTCTTTCTTTTAATAGCAAAGTTATAAGATTGAATGATAAATGCTGGATACATAAAGAACATAGAACCCCAAAATACTAAATATTTTAAACTTCTAAGCCAAGCTTTATCACCCTTCTGTTTTAGAGTAAAAGCACCGTCCATCGCTAAAATATCTTCATCTTTTTCTGGAACATTACACCAAGTATGATGGTTTATATTGTGTTTAATATCCCACCAAGAAGAGGAGTTACTAATCATTATTGCAGCAAAAGGGTAGCTTAGTTTAAAAGAGAGAGATTTATTTTTAAAATATTGAGTATGTAAAATATCGTGTGAGATAAATACAGCACGAGTAAATATAATAGCCATAAAAAAACCAAGAGCAAAAGGCATCCAACTAGGGGGTGACATAGTTTCCCAATTTATAACGATCGCATAAACAATAATCATCGAAAGTATTGCTCCTGCCATCTCTATAGAACCACGAATTGGAATACGCTCTAACAAACCAGCATCTCTAACTTGAGCTTTTAATTCATCAAATATATCGGGATATTTTGCAGTAGACATAATATAATCACCTTATTTTAAATTTGAGATTATTATAACCATAATATTTTAAAATTATCTATGATAGGAAATTATTTGGGATTTTTACTAGAGAATTTGTGTAAGAAAAGATAAAGCCTATGAAAATATAGGCTTTATAGAAAAATTATTTTTATTTAAAAAGCCCTATTCAAAACAGAAAACATAGCTTTAACTGAAGCAGTTGCAATATCGTTATCTGTACCAACTCCAAAACAAGATAAAATATCTTTGTTTTGAATCTCTATATAAGCAACAGCTTTCGCAGAACTTTTATCTCCACAAGAGTGTTCTGAATAGGAGCTGATAATAAACTCATTTTTATAATCTTTCATAAGTGCATCTTTACATGCATCAATAGGACCATTTCCTTCGCCTTGTGCTATGATTTTTTTACCATTATAGTTGTAAGTAAGTTCACAAGTTGTTGCTTTTTTATTTGATGAAAGCGTTAAATCAATAAAAGTTATATGCTCTTTCATCTCAAAATAGTTTGCTTTAAAGACCTCTAAAATATCTCTAGCATCTAACTCTTTGCCCTTTTCATCACTTAAAGCTTGAACTGCTCGACCTATCTCTGGGTGCATCGCTTTTGGAAGTTGATAACCGTAATTTTTTTCTAAAATATACGCTACTCCACCTTTTCCCGATTGAGAATTAATACGGATAATAGATTCATAGTTACGACCAACATCAGCAGGGTCTATAGGAAGATATGGAACTTCCCAAAATTCATCTTCTTTAGCTTTTTGATAGGCAAGACCTTTGTTTATAGCGTCTTGATGTGAACCACTAAATGCAGTATAAACAAGCTCTCCAACGTAAGGATGTCTAGGATGTGTTTCCATCTCTGTACAACGTTCAACTACATCTAAAACTTCACTAATATCACTGAAATTTAACTTTGAATCGACACCTTGTGTTGTCATATTTAAAGCTAATGTGATGATATCTACATTTCCAGTTCTTTCGCCATTACTAAGAAGTGTTCCCTCAACTCTATCAGCTCCAGCTAAAAGAGCTAATTCTGTTGCTGCTATGGAAGTTCCTCTATCGTTATGAGTATGCGTTGAGATTATTACATTTTCACGATTATCTAAATGTTGAGCCATCCATTCTATCTGGTCTGCATAGATATTTGGAGTTGCCATCTCAACAGTTGCTGGAAGATTTATGATAACCTTACGTTCATTACTAATACCCCAACAAGCAGTTACAGCATTTGAAATATCTGCTGCAAATGCTAACTCAGTACCTGTAAAACTTTCAGGAGAATACTCTAAAAATATTTTACCATTATGTTTTTTTTCATACTTTTTAACAAGTTCTACACCTTCAATAGCAAGTGCAGTTATCTCCTCTTGAGTTTTACCAAATACTATTTTTCTTTGAGCAATAGATGTTGAGTTGTAAAGATGAACAGTAGCTTTTTTAACACCTTGTAATGATTCAAATGTTTTAGCGATTAAATGCTCTCTTGCTTGAACTAAAACTTGAACAGTAACATCATCAGGGATTAGGTTATCATCTACTAAACGGCGTAAAAAGTCAAACTCTACTTTTGAAGCAGATGGAAAACCTACCTCAATTTCTTTGAAACCTAGTTTTAATAAGAGTGTGAAAAGTTCAAGTTTTTTCTCCATCGACATAGGATTGATAAGAGCTTGATTTCCATCTCTTAAATCAACACTACACCAAGCTGGAGCTGTTGTTATTGTATTGTTTGGCCATTGTCTGTTTGGCAAATCTATTTGTGGATAAGGTCTGTATTTACCTTGTGCTATTTGATTCATTATAAATCCTTAAAACTTGAAGTTTTGATAGTACACTCTTATATAACTATCAGTTTTGGAATTATAGCAAATTTAAAGTTATAGAATGGTTTTAAATTGTTAAGTAGTTTATAAATTTAACATAGGGGTAAAATAATCTTAAAAAGTGCCCCGATATTTGAGTTCTCAACACTGATAGAACCATTATTTTTTTTAACAATTTGTGTACTCATATAAAGACCTATTCCCGTACCTTTTCCCACCTCTTTGGAGCTGACATTTTGTTCAAAGATATGGTCTATTATATTTTCTGGAACACCACCTGCATTATCTTCTATTTCTATATAAATTTTTTTGCTATCTTTATAACATCTAATTTTTATCTCTCTTTTTTTAATAGAACGTTCATTAAAGACATCTATAGCATTGTTAATGATATTGATAAAAAGATGTTTTAGTTCATTTCTATTTCCAAAAATTTCAGCTTCTTGGTCTATATCTAAATCAAGATGTATATTTTGAGTGATAAGTTCATCTTTCATTAATATTTGTATATTATCAAGAGCTATTTGAATAGAAAATTTTTCATTTTTTGTAGAGGGACGTAAAAAATTTCTAAATTCACTCAGAGTAGTTGTCATATGTTCTATCTGCATAGTAATCATAGTATAGAATTCATCTATATATTTTTCATCAACATCTCCATCTTTAAAATCTATATTTAGGAGTTCAGTCATCATACTTATAGCATTAAGAGGTTGTTTCCATTGATGAGCAACCGAATCTATCATCTCACCCATTGCAACCATTCTTGATTGCTGTTCTAGTATCTTATTTTTATCGTTATCGGCGATATTTCTTTTATCTATCTTTGATTTGAAAAATTCATTTTCTTTAATAAGTTTTTTATTGTTCTTTTCTTGGCTATTATAGAGGTCAACAAGTAGTCTTATTTTAAGTTGGAGTTCATCACTTGAGTCTTTAGAAAGATTAACAATATCATCTATCATCTCTTTAGATATTTCATTTTGCATAGTTATAGTCACCTATTTATTAAGTGAGATAATTATATCGAAAAAATTAAAAAGTAATTATGGATAAGTAGAAGAAGAGTATTTCCCACAAAAAGTGGGAAAAAGTATTAAGATAAAAAGCTTAACATTGGTAAGTAGTTTTATACTCGTAAGCAGTTGGACGACCTTCATCTGGCCATACACAACGCTCAAAACGGTAATGTTGGTAAGCGTCAATAAACTCTTGTGTAAACACAGGTTTAAGGAAATCGTGATCACCAATAAGACCTTCAAGTGCTTCACGAAGTGTGTGTGGCATTTGAGGAATATTTTTTTCACGAATCTCATCAAGAGAAAGTTCATATAGATCTTCATCCATTGGACCAACAGGAACATCACCATTTTTGATACCATCAAGACCAGCCATCATCATTACAGCAAATGCTAAGTAAGGACAAGCAGCACTATCTGGGAATCTCATCTCAAGACGTGTTGCACCTTCACCTGCTCCGTAAGGAATACGACAAGCAGCAGAACGGTTTTTAGCAGAGTACGTTAAGATACTTGGTGCTTCAAAACCTGGTAATAATCTTTTGTAAGAGTTTGTTACAGGATTAGTAAATGCTGAAACTGCAGCAGAGTGTCTAAAGATACCACCAGCATACTGAAGAGCCATCTCAGAAAGGTTACCGTAGTTCCCCTCTTTATAGAAAAGGTTTTTACCATCTTTCCAAAGTGATTGATGCACGTGCATACCGTTACCATTATCACCAAACATTGGTTTAGGCATAAATGTAGCAGTTTTACCGTTAAGGTGTGCAATCATTTTGATAACATATTTATACTTTTGAACATTATCAGCAGCACCGATGATGTCAGAGTAAACGATCCCAATCTCATGTTGCCCTTGAGCAACTTCGTGGTGACCAAGAACAACTTCAAGACCAACTTGTTCTAAAATTATCATCATCTCAGCACGAATATCAACAGCACTATCAGTTGGAGCTACTGGGAAGTATCCACCTTTAGTTCCTGGACGGTGACCAGTATTGTATGCTTCTGGATATGGATTGTTTGAGTTCCACTCACCCTCTTCAGTATCAACTTTGTAACCAGCTTCATTGATATTATCAACAAAAGTTACAGAATCAAACATAAAGAATTCATTTTCAGGACCAAAATATGCAGCATCAGCGATACCTATATTGTTAGCGTGAGTAACTGCAGCTTTAGCGATTGAACGTGGACATCTCTCATAAGCTTGGTTTTTGTAGATGTCATAAACATCACAAAATACGATGATAGTTGGGTCAGCAGTAAATGGGTCTAAGAAAGCAGAACCTACGTCTGGAGTTAAAAGCATATCAGACTCATTAATTGGTTGCCATGCTTCGATAGAAGAACCATCAAATGGAAGACCATTATCAAGTTGACCAGCAGTAACAGCACTCATTCTATAACTGATATGGTGCCATGCACCTTTAATATCTGTAAATCTAAAATCTACAAATTGAACATCATTTTCTTCACAAAATTTAAAAAACTCTTCTGTATTATTAACAAATTTACCCATTCATTTCTCCTGAATTTTAATCTGTTTTTAGTATAGCTGATTAAATGGTAAGGAAAACCTTAAATATGATTAAAAATTCATCATTTTGTTTTATTGTTTCATATAGTTATTAAAAAAGGAGTTCCTCCTCAGGATCGCTTATCGCTTCTACTCTTGGTGGCTTAGATATATCACTGAAATATTCTGTACGTCGTCCAACTTCAACCTCTATAATTCCTTTTGGTTTTGTAAACTTTCTTTGAATTTGTGGATAGAGTTTCAAAATACTTTTATAAAAATTTGAAAAAGCTGGTCCAGAGATTCGACCACCTGTTTCTTTTTTATGCATAGGAGAATTGTCATCATTTCCAAACCATACAACAGTTTGAATAGTTGGAGAATATCCTGCAAACCAACCATCAACATTATTATTTGTAGTTCCTGTTTTTCCTGCTAATTCTATTCCTCTGACTCTTGCTCGAATACCTGTACCACGAGTAACAATATCTCGTAATATAGTTGTCATAATATACGCTTGAGTAGGTGTAGTTATCTCTTTAATCTGAGCCTCTTTTTCATATATCGTTTCAGAATGTTGTTCTATACTAGAGATAAGATGTGTTTGAGATTGAATACCATGATTTGCAAATGATGTATAATATTTGGCTAACTTTAGTGGAGACATAGACATAGTTCCTAGCGATATAGAAAGGTCATGAGGAATATTCTTTATACCAAACTTTTTAAACTCTCTTAAAAGTTGTCTAAGACCAATATCATTTACAAGATTAATAGTTGCTAGATTACTTGAATGGATAAGAGCTTCTCTTAAAGTGATAAGACCTTTATAGTTTTTAGAGTAGTTTTTTGGTTGCCATTTCATCTCTTCACCATTTTTTTGATATTTATAAGTTTTAGCGATATCGACAAGTTCAGTAGCACCTGAATATCCTAAATCAACAGCAACTTGATAGATAAATGGTTTAAAGGCAGACCCTGGTTGGCGTCTACCTTGTGTTGCACGATTAAAAGAGCTTTTCTTATAATCGGTACTTCCAACAAGAGCTAAAATATCCCCAGTAGCAGAATCAAGACTTACCAATGCTCCATTCATCTGAGATATATCAGTTTCAATAAGCTCTGCATTTTTAGATCTTCTTTTAGCACGTTTAAAATCTTTTTGATCATAGCCTTCAATACGTTCTAGTGCCAAATTATAAGCATAAGTTAAAGATTTACGAGCCACTTTTTGAAGTCTTAAATCTATTGTTGTATATATAGAATAACCACCAGTTTTTAAGTCTTTAATCCCTTTTTTACGAAAGATACGAGCTACTTCATCAACGATAAAAGGTGCTTTATTTTGAGTCAATGTATCATCAAAAACCTCTGGTTCTTCTGTTAAGGCATTTTGATATGTTTCATCATCAATCCAACCTAAAATATGCATTCTTTTGATAACTCTATTAGCTCTTCCCATAGATATATCATAATTTTTTGTAGGGGCATACGTGCTTGGTGCTTTTGGTAAACCAACAAGTATTGCTATCTCTTTGAGTGTTAAATCATTAAGCTCTTTATGAAAGTAGCCATCAGCTGCTGTTTTTATTCCATAATATCCGTGACCAAAATATATCTCATTTAAGTATCTTTCTAAAATTTGCTCTTTTGTAAGAACCTGTTCTAGTTTTATCGCAAAGATAGCTTCTTTAATTTTACGTGATAATTTTTTTTCTCTTGTAAGGAGTTTATTTTTTACAAGTTGTTGGGTAATTGTACTTGCACCCTCAACAGCTTTTCCTGCTTTGAGAACCTTTATCGCTGCACGAAAAATAGCATCTATATTTATTCCAGGGTGTTCAAAAAATGTTGTATCTTCTATCGCAACAAGTGCCTCAATAGCACGTGGGGGTATCTCACTAAAAGATGAGTAAAAACGATGTTTTTTATCAAAAATATTTGCTATCTTTTCCCCATTTTTATCATATATAACTGTTGAGGTAGATGGTTTATAATCTACAAGTTCAGATATATCATATTCAAATTCAGTTAAGTAATATCCAATTACGGCAAAAGGGGATAAAAGTCCCAATATAAATAGTGTAATAAATATTCGTTTTACTATTTTCATTTTCTAAAATTCCTGTTAGCAAAGTTTGCTTCTATAAGTGTTTTTGTATAGTTGTTTTGTGGATTTTGTAATACTTCTGACATTCTACCATCTTCTATGATATTACCATCTTTGATGATAGCTATATTTTGACATAGTTGTTGAGCAGAATTCATATCGTGAGTTACAAAAAGTATTTTAAATTTTAATTCATTTTGAAGTTTTTTTAAAAGATTTAGTATAAGTAATCGTGTATCTGGGTCTAGGGCAGTTGTAGGCTCATCAAGCATAAGGAGTTTAGGATTTGATTCTAATGCCATTGCTATAACAACACGTTGAAGTTGTCCTCCAGAGAGTTCAGGTGGAAATCTTTGAAGAAGTTTCTCCTCTAAATTTACTTTTTGAAATAGCTCTTTTAATCTTTTTTCTGATGTAAAAAATTGTTTATATATTCTTGTAAGTGGAGAGAGGGCTGTAAAGGGATTTTGAGGAACAAAAGCAACAGTTTTTCCTGCGATAAGTTCAAAATCAGCATCATATTTTAAGGAAGATTCTAAATCTTTAGGAAGCATTCCTAAAAGAGCTTTGAGTGTTAAACTTTTTCCACTTCCACTCTGACCAACAAGGGCTAAAGAGTTTTTAATATTTAAACTTATATCTACAAGAGTTTTTTCTTCTGTTTTTATGGAGAGTTTTTCTATTTTCATCTATATACTCTTCTTGATTTTTTTACATAATTTTTGTAACTCATCTTCACTCTCTCCAACTCTAGCGATAACTCTTAAAATAGCACTTGGTACAGTTGGCTGACGTATTCCACCTATTGCGTAGCCATCATTATATAAACTATTTTTTATCTCTATCACTTTTTTATTATCTCCGATATATATTGGAACTATTAAACCAGCTATATCTATATTTAAAATCTCTTTGATAATCGCTTGATTTTTTGTAATTTTATTTTTGAGGAGTTGATTATTGTTTAAAATATATAGTAAAGAGTTATGTCCTAAAAGAGTATCATAAAGAGAGAGAGAAGTAGCATAGATAATAGGTTTAGCACGATTTATAAGATACTCAATAATATGAGAAGATGCTAAAATATAAGCACCAAAACTACCATAAGCCTTACCCAGTGTTCCCATTTTTATATGGTTGTTTTGTATTTCAATATTATAGAGGTCAAAAACTCCCATAAGGTTATCTCCAACAACTCCACTACTATGTGCTTCATCTACTATCAAAAGAGTATCTTCTCTTTGACAAATTTCAAATACTCTTTTATCACATAAGTCACCATCCATAGAGTATATTCCCTCTACGGCTACTATTTTACGTTTAGCATTTGAAATTTTGAGCATATTTTCTAGTTCGTTCATATCATTATGTTTAAAAAACTTTACATCTATATTTCCAATATTTGAAGCTAATACCCCTGAAGCATGATATTTTTCATCCATAAAAAGAGTATCTCCACGACGTACTAACGCTTCTATCATAGCGATATTTGCACTAAATCCACTTCCCACGATAACAGCATCTTCAAAACCATTAGCTTGACATAAATCATCTTCAAAATCTTTATGAATCTGATGATAGCCATTAACTAAAAGAGATGCTTTTGAACTATGAAGAGGAAGTTTTGATAATATTTTTACAGTTTGTTTGTGAAGCTCTTTATTGTGAGAAAGCCCTAAATAGTCGTTTGATGCAAAATCTTTTATCGTTGTGTCTAGTATCTCTCGTGTTCTGTAACGCCCTGATTTTTTGAGTGCTTTTAATTCGTTATTGTATTGCATTTTTATATTGTTTATTATCTATAAATGTTTTAATATGAGTTAAAATAAATTTCATATATTCTGTAGATTTATTTTTTATCTCATCTAGTTCTGAAAGAGTATAGCCTCTTCCACATTCAGAAAATGATTCATTTCCATGAGCTAAATTATTTCTTTTATTTTTTATAGTAAAAAGGGAAGGCTCATTCTCTGCTGGAATTTGATGAATTGCTAAACCATATTCTATTATAGATTCTTTTATTATTTTAGGTGTAACATTTCCTGATAATTTATCATCAAAATTTATGCGTACAATTTCTTGAGCTATGGTGTCTATTTTATTCATTACAAATTCTGATTTCTGTGTTCCCCTAATATGATAATTATCACCAAAATTTTTATACTCTTTATTTATCCACATCTGTTTAATTTGAGGAATAAGATTTTGATAACTTAATTCCTCCGATGTAATTTCAATACAAATTTTTTCTAAAGAGTTTCTAAAAGATGATTCAATTAAATTATAAAGCAATAAAAATAAATTAGACTTTAAGATATAATGTACACTCTCTGAAATAATAACTGTTTTTGTTGGGTCGAAATCTCGTGTAAGATGTGTTGTCGTTTGTACAAAATCAAAATATTCATTTATCTCTTCAACTTTTTCTTCAAACTCTAAAATAATACTTTGCATTTAATTACCTAACAGCATATTTTTTACATAGTTTATTCTTTCGATAAGTTTTGATTTATTATTTGCAGCATCTGAACGAGTATGTGTTTTAAATTCATCAGATTCTAACCAGTTAATTTTAATATTATCTAAATTAGAATTTTCCTGTAAAGCTAAATTCACCCCAACAGATATTGCTTCAAATCTTACACGAGGAGTTGATTTTGCATTTTTTGTTTTTGCAAAACCATTTTCAAAATATTTTTCTACAAAATTAAGCATATTAATAAAATGTTTTTCCATATCCAATCTTATATCATCTGTAAAATTACTATTTTTTTCTTTCATATACTCATCAATAAATGGAGCAACTTGTCCTTTATAATTATCTTTATTTTCAGAATAAGCAAAAAATCGTAATATCATCTCTTGAGGTTCAGCTCTTAATGTTCTCTTTTCACTTAGAGGAGAAAGTTTTTTAAATAATTTATTTTCAGAACATTTTGTAATAAAATCATAAAATTTTCCACGATGGATTCCTTTTCGTACTTCCATCTTTTTTAATTCATCACTTCCTGTATTAATTCTTTCAAATAAATCAAATCTTGCATCAGAATCTGTTTTCTCACTTAATGCAATCATTTTTAAACTTTTGTTTTTAATTCTTCGTTGTCGTACTACTGAAAGGTCTTGAAAGAAAAAATCATTTAGTTCTGTAAGTTTTGTTAAATCTTGAAGTTGTAATTTATTTGATAAAAATGAGTGTAATGTTCTTACTCTTTGGGAACCATCAACTATCTCATATCTACCATCAACATCTGCAAAAAATATATATGGTATTGGAATACCTAAAATAACAGATTCTATAAATTTAGATTGTCGCTTAGGAGACCATACAAATTCTCTTTGATAATCAGGTATATAAATATCTCCATCATCATTTTCAAGTCCATCATTATATTTTTGAACAATTATCTCTATGGGATATTCAACTGTGTCATAATCATAATCTTTAATTTGTTCAAGTATTTGCCTTTCAGCATTATCTTGATTTATTTTTGTAACTTTAATTTCATTTGACATTTTCTAAACCCTTTAAATGCTCTAAAATACTAATACCTATAACTTCTCCAAGTCTAGGAGGAACAGCATTTCCAATCTGCTTAGAAACCTGACTAAATTTAAGATTCTCTTTTTTATCTGTAAACTTATAGTTATCAGGAAAACTTTGTAATATTGCTGCTTCTCTAAGAGATATAGCTCTATCTTGCTCTGGATGTCCAAATCTTCCATTACCGATACCTGTACAAAATGTTGTCATCGTAGGAGATGGTTTATTCCATTCCATACGACCATAAACACTTACGTAAGTCTTTCCCTTATCACTTTTGTGACAATTCAGTTGTAAATCTTTATCCCAATCTCGTTTCCAACTTCCCCCTGGGATAGACTGTTTTATTCTTTGTAAATTTTTATCTGATATTTTTGAAGCTTTATGTATAAAATCTTTTTTTGAAGTCTCACCCGATTTTATTTTTTCTAAATGACCAATAGCATCTTTGACTGTAATATACTCTTCTGGTTTATGTGTCGGTTCTATAAGTTTTATTTTTCCTTTTTTTGAGGCAAGTAAAATTAATCTTTTTCTTTTTTGAGCAATACCATAATTAGGAGAAAAAACTATATCGTACCAAACATAAAATCCTTCATCTTCTAACTCTTTTACAAAATTTGCAAATACAGGTTCTTTTTTAAAATTTAAAAGATTTGGAACATTTTCCATAGCAACAATATCTGGATTTGTTGCTTTAATTAACCTTGAAAATTCAGATAACAGTTGCCATCTTGTATCTTTTTGTTTATCATTATTAAGTGTATATGTTGAAAAAGGTTGGCAAGGTGCGCAACCAGTTAAAATTTTTATATCATTTTTATTATAATATTTAGTGATGTTATTTTTTGTAATATTTGTAATATCTGCATGAATAAAATCAGCATCACAATTCTTTTCATAAGCATATTTGCATTTATCATCAAAATCAAATCCAGCTTTTATATTAATACCTGATTGTTTTAAACCATAAGAAAGACCACCTATCCCGCAAAATAAATCAACGGCTGAAATATAATTGTTCATTTTAGTTTATTCCTTTTTTAAACAAATTGTTTCAAAAGCTCAGTATGAAGTCCCATAGCCGTACTCTCATTTCCACGAACCTCTCTTATATATTTTTTACAAAATCCTTCAACCATACAAGCACCAGCTTTTCCTCTCCACTCTCCACCTTCTAAATAACTCTCTAAATCGTCCATATCAAACTCATCAAATATATAGTCTGTTTGACTTATATCTATCACTTTTTTCTCTTTAGAGTGATAAATCATACACGTTACTATTGAAGTGATATTTCCACTTTGTGTCATTAATATATTTCGTGCATCATCTATACATCTTGCTTTACGAAGTATCTGATTTTGAGATGTTACGACTGTATCTGCTACTAAAAGAGGAAAATCATCAATGCCAAATTTTTTAAGATTAACATTATATTTACCGATAGTTGCTTGATATACAAAATTTTTAGGAGAAGATGCGATAATGCTATCTTCATCAAAATCTATACTCTCTTGAATAAATTTTATATCTGCTTTTTCTAACAGTATTGCTCGTGTTTGAGAGCCTGATGCTAAACGTATAGTTTTCAATGCTTAACTCTTTTTTGATAAACTAATTTTAAAACAAGTTCTATCTTCTTCACTTGAAACGCTCATTGTACCATCTATCTTTTGGATAATCTGTTGAGACATATAGAGTCCCATACCTGTACCTGTCTCTTTTGTTGTGATATTTGCTTCAAATATAGTATTTATGATATTTTGAGGAATTCCTCCTGCATTATCACAAATAGATAGGATAGCTTGGTCATCTTCTGTATAGGAAGAAATCTTTATCTCTCTCATTTGAGGAGATATATTATTCTCTTTAAAAGCATCAATGGCATTATTAATTATATTTATAAGAAGATGTTTAAATTCATTGATTATAAGTTCTACTTGATAAGAGTTGTTTATATCTAAATTTATAGTAATACTATTTGCTGTGACTATATCTTTTAGGAGAATAAGAACACTCTCAATCTGTGGTTTATAAGTTGTAAGTTCTAAATCATGGTTTGGTCTAAAAAAGTTTCTAAATTCATTGAGGGTTTCTACTAGATAATCTATCTGTTTAGTTTGCTCTTCTATATAAAGGCTAATACTTTGGGGAGTATTTTTTCCCTTCATATTATTAAGATTTAAGATAGTTGATTGCATCGTTATAATATTTAAAGGTTGTAACCATTGATGTGCTATCGAATCTATCATCTCGCCCATAGATGCTAGTTTACTTTGAGATAAGAGAAGTTGCTCTTTGTTATTTGCATTTACAATCGTTTTTGATGTTTTGTAAAGCATCTCTAAAAGTTCAGGTGCTTTAATCGGTTTCATTACAAAATTTGCTATCCCTAACTGTATAAGTTGAATAATTTTATCTGAATCATTGTAGGCTGAAATAACTATAATAGACTGTTCTAAATTTATTTTTCTAATATCTTTTATCATCTCAATACCATCTTTATGAGGCATATTAATATCGGTAACAACAAGGTCAAAATATCTATTTGTATCTTCTTTATATTGTCTATAAAGTTCTATCCCGTTTTGACCATCAAATGCTGTTATTGTAGTATTAAAAAACTCTTCAAATAGTTCACTTGTTTCCTCTCGTAAGCTTTCATTATCTTCAACATATAAAATATTTAACTCTTTAGTATATTTAGATACTTTTTTATAATCAATCATATTTATTCCTTTTTTAATATTATTTTAAATTCAACACCATCTTCGGTGTTTTTAACTTGAAGTAATCCATTGTGATGCTCTTCTATCATTATCTTTGACATATAAAGACCGATACCTGTTCCATCTTTTTCATTTTTTGTTGAGAAATAGGGATTAAATATACTCTCTATAATATCTTCATCTATTCCACCACCATTATCTGCAATAGATATAGAATATTCATCTTGTTTTTTATCAGTAGTAATTGAAATAATAGGATTTTGTATCTCTCGTTCTCTAAAATTATCTTCTGCATTTTTAAGAATATTTAAAATAACTTGCATAATCTCATTTTGGTAGAGTAATAAAGGGTCATTATTTAAAAAATTCATCTTTACTTCTATATTATAATTGCTAAGTGAACAGCCTATAATTTGTAAAGTTTTTTCTATTGGCAGTGTTAAATTAACAGATTTTTTATCATTATTTGGTTTAAAAAAATTTCTAAAATCATCTATTGTTGTTGAGAGATGTTCTATAAAATAGTTTACTTTATCTAGTTTTTTATCAGTAAAATCAAAATACTCTTTTCTATCCTCTTCTTTATCAAAATTATATTTTCCACTCACTCTTTTGAGTTGAATATTATAAATTACACTTGACATTGAACTTAGTGGTTGTCGCCATTGGTGTGCAATCATACTAAGAAGTTCTCCCATCTGTGCTAATCGTGATTGTTGTAACATCTGTTGTGTTTGATTATAATTTTTTTCAACTTCTATTTTGACTCTATTTTCTAACTCTTCATTGAGTGTTTGTAACTCTTTAGTTTTTTTAGTTACTTCCTCCTCAAGTAATATATTTACATTGGCAAGATTATTATGAGCATGTGCTATCGCGGTTGCTAAAAATGAAAATTCATCTTGAGTATTTATATTAAAGGTTAAAGTTGTTGAACTTTTTGTTTTTTTTAAAGTTCGTACTATCTGTTCGATAGGTCTAGTAATAAAACGAGAGAGAAAATAGATTAAAATCATACTAAAAAAGCCGAAAATAAGGCTATCCTCATAAAGATTTTGTTTACTTCTTTCTATCTGCTTTTCAAATGTTGTTAAGTCAATAGAGATTACCATATAGGCTAATGTAATATCAAGAACAGAAAATTTACTGACATAATAATCACTATTCTTATATCGGATAAGACCTGTTTTAGAGTTTTTTAAAATATTTTTAATATTGATTTCATCTACTTTATCATCTATTTTTTCATTTTTTTGTATGAGCAATTTATAGTTATTATCGAAAATAAATATATTTTTAATATTTTTATTTTCTATTGAGTGAAGCATTACCCTTGATGCTTCAATATCTTGGAGATAAATAGATTCTTTTATATTAGATGTTAGAAATTTATAGATAGTTTCATTAGTAGATTGAAAACTTTGATATGTTTGCTTTTCAATATTCTCTATAGTCACTAAATATTTAAGAAAAAAGAGAGTGATAAGCACTAGGTTTATGGTAATAAAAAGTTTATTTCTAATAGATATTTTCATATTTTTGAATCACTTATAATATATTTTTGCCATTGTTTATTCACTATTATATTAAATTTTTTTAAACGTTCTTTGGAAAAAATAATTTTAGGACGACCATGTTTCCAATAAAATATACCTATCGATTCTTCTCTTTTTTTGTAAATTGTTAAATTTGTTGTAAAGAGTTTTAAAGAACTTTCTGGAGAAAGATTTTTACAATTATTTACTAAAACAATGTCTGCATAAGAGCTATTTTTTACAAGAGAAAGATGAGGTGCTTGTTCTATAACCTCATAGTATCTTTCATCTTTTGTATAAACATATATCTCTTTTTTATCTATAAGTGCAAGAAATATTTTATCAAATATTTTAGATGCCATCTGAGTATCAAAGGCTGATAGATTTAATGTTAGGAGGAGTATAGATAAGAATATTTTTTTCAAAAGAGATACTCAATTTTTCCTAAAACAACTCTATCTTCTGTTTGATGCATTAAAGGTTCTATCTGGTAGTTATTATTTGGATTAGAAGTGATAGGTAAATATTTTTTTTCAGCACTATAAAATAGGTTGTTAGCTTTAAGAGATAGTTTTAACTCTTCACTATATTCATAAGATAGAGCAATCGAGTATGATACTGTTAAATCTGTTTGGGCATCATGAAGTTGATTAAATAGGTAAAACTCATTAAAGAGTTTAAATTTATTAAAACTATTAAATAAACGTAAATAACCATTTATTATAGCTATATCCCCTCCACCGTATATATTTGTAATTTTTCCATAAGCAAGTTGAGATTTTACTTCGTGGTTTTGGTTAAAAGTATAATTTATATTTAAGTATGTTAAATAATCTTTCATCGTTTTTGTATGACTTGTTATAGCTGTTGGTGTCTGTGTAAAATCTAAAGAGATAAGATTTGTATTTTCAATATATGAAAGTGTCAGTTTTGCTAAAAGAGGGGTATCTCTATTGGCTACTGAGAAAGTAGATGAGCGAATATTTTGATTATATAATTCTTTACCTTGATATACATTACTCGTATAAGCATAAGGAAATATTGCTAATTCATCACAAGTATGAAAAAATTTCACAATAGAGGAGTTATCTTTATAGATAAGACCTACTCTATGAGATAGATAATTATCATCTTTTATATCTGAATTGTTTTGAGTATAAACATATTTACCTCCAGCTATTAAAAGAGTATTATCAAATATATCAAATTCATCTTCTAAAAATATGGTTGTCCTATTTTGCTTTGTATAATCACTTTTAGGATATTGAGTGTTGTTTATCTGTTCTTTATTTGTAAAATAGTTATAATTGCTATTTATACCCATTAAAATTTTGTTATTTTCAAAGTTCATTTTATATTGTAATTTTGCAGATATTACTTTATCTGTAATCTCATTTTTAAATTTTTGTATTGGAGCATTTTTCATACTATCGATATGATTAAAATTAAAAGATGTAGAGTTATAGTTAATTTGAAAATCTAAATTATCTAAAATTTCTCTTTCATAGCCGATATGAAAATACTCTGTTTGTGTATAAGCATCTTGAGGTATTGCAGTTAGAGCCATAGAAGCAAAAGCATCTTGTTCTCTTTTAAGATAATTTATCTGAATTAAATCATCTTGAGTTTTAAGTGTTGCAAAAAGATGAATATCTTTTCTATCGTTACTAAGTTCAACATCATTAAAACTATTATAAGGCATTCTATTTTCTACAAGATGTGAGCCATAAGCATAGTAGTTAAAAGATGTAAAATTTTGTGAGTATGTTAAAGTTTCTTGGTGTGTATCTCTACTTCCATATTTGAGAGTAACTCTACCACCAGCATCTCTTGAGGCATCTTTAGAGTAAAGTTTGATTAAAATAGTGTTAGAGTTAAGTGTTTGTGCATAACTAGGAGAGATCATATATATCTCTATATGATCCACAAAATCTAAATCTATATTTCCAAAAATTCCATAAGCACTTAAAAATATACCATAAGATATCTCTTGATTATCTATATAAAGATGAATCATATTTGTTCCAGAGTAAAGTCCACCAATATTAAAAAAGTCAGGATTTCCAAAATTATTTTCTGCATAACCAAAAAAAGGTATATCGTTGACAATATCATTTAAGGTTCTAACTTGCATATCTTCTAAATCTTTTCTTGTGTAAAGAAGTAGCTCTCCACTATTATCTTTTTTCGTATTAACTGAGAAATCACTTTTTTTTGCAAAATCATCTAAAAGAGAATCCATACTCTCACTACTCTCACTCAAAAGAGTAGATGAGAGTAAAATTAATAGAAGTAGCAATTTATACATATTCTAACTCTTTAGTATTTTTCATAAATTATGATACCTTATTCTTGAATTTTATTCAACAGTATATTACAAAAATATGAGAAATGATATAAAAATAAAACTTTATTTTGAAATATTTTTCATAACTAATTAACGCACTCTTCGCTATAATCGCGCAATTTTATAAAAAGAGATATAACTATGGATATTAGAGAAGAATACTTAAAATTTTTCGAGTCAAAAAATCACAACAGAGTTGCCTCAGCGCCATTAGTGCCAGAAGATGCGACACTTCTTTTTAACAATGCTGGAATGGTTCCATTCAAGTCAATTTTTACAGGAGAGATACCAACTCCCTCTAATCCTCGTGCTACTTCGTGCCAAACGTGTTTAAGAGCAGGTGGAAAGCATAATGACCTTGAAAATGTTGGGCATACAGCACGTCATCATACATTTTTTGAGATGATGGGAAATTTTAGCTTTGGAGATTACTTCAAAGAGGAAGCTATTGCTTACGCTTGGGAGTTTATCACGGAGATTATCAAACTTGATATTGATAAACTTTGGGTAACCGTTCACGATAGCGATGATGAAGCTGAAAAAATATGGGAAAAATATATTTCGCCAGATAGAATTATGCGTTTAGGCGATGCTGATAACTTTTGGACTATGGGCGATATTGGACCTTGTGGACCCTGTTCTGAAATTTTTTATGACCAAGGGGCTGAAAAGTTCAATGGACCTGAAGATAGAATGGGTGGAGAGGGCGATAGATTTTTAGAGATTTGGAACTTAGTATTTATGCAGTATGAAGTAAAAGAGAAAGGGGGAGCAAGAGTTCCTCTTGAGAAACCATCTATTGATACTGGTATGGGCTTAGAGAGAGTTATCGCTATTAAAGAGGGTAAAACTTCTAATTATGATTCTTCACTTTTTATGCCTATTATTAATAATGTTGAGAAGCTTATAGGTAAAGAGTATCAGTATGAAAGTGGTGCATCTTATAGAGTTATCGCCGACCATATCCGTACATCTGTTTTTCTTTTAGCGCAAGGGATAAACTTCTCAAATGAGGGGCGTGGTTATGTTCTTCGTCGTATCTTACGTCGTGCTGTTCGTCACGGTTATCTTTTAGGATTTCGTAAGCCATTTATGTTTGAACTTGTAAATACTCTTGTAGATATTATGGGTGGAGAGTATGAGTATCTTGTAACTAAAGCTGAGGTTGTAAAAGAGCAGATTCAACTAGAAGAAGCAAGATTTTTTAAGACTATTGAACGTGGTATCGCTCTTTTTGAAGAGGAATTAAAAGTTACTAAAGATATATTTAGTGGTGCAGTAGCGTTTAAACTTTATGATACATTTGGTTTCCCTCTTGACCTTACAGAAGATATGTTAAAAAGTCATAATTTAACTCTTGATACTACAAAATTTGATGAACTGATGTTAGCACAACGCCAATCAGCAAAAGCAGCGTGGAAAGGTTCTGGAGATGATGCTGTTCACGGCGATTTTAAAGAGCTTTTAGAGAAGTTTGGCGAGAACACTTTTGTAGGATATGATTTTACACAACACTCAGGAGAGGTTTTAGCACTTCTTGATAATTCATACAAACATTCAGATATTTTAAACGCTGGAGATAAAGGTTGGGTACTTTTAGATACTACTCCTTTTTATGCGCAGAGTGGTGGTCAAGCTGGAGATTGTGGTGTGTTAGAGGGTTTTGCTAAAGTTCTTGATAGTAAAAAGTTTTTCGGTCTTTCTCTTGCTCAAATAGAAGTGACTAAAACGCTAAAAGTGGGAATGGTTGTAGAAGCTATCGTAGATAATTCAAGAAATGAGATTATTAAACATCACTCAGCAACTCATCTTTTACACGCTATCCTTTTTGATGTTTTAGGGGAACATATAGCACAAGCTGGTTCATTAAATGAAGCAACTCGTTTACGCTTTGATTTCTCTCACCCAAAAGCTGTTTCTCATTCGGAATTAGCAGAGATAGAAACACGTGTAAATAATGAAATTATGAACGCAATCCAAACAGATACACAAGTTATGAGTATAGAAGATGCTAAAAATAGTGGTGCAAAAGCTCAGTTTGGCGAGAAATATGGCGATGAAGTTCGTGTTGTAAGTTTTGCAGATGCTTCAGTAGAGTTTTGTGGTGGAGTTCACGTTACAAATACAGCAAATATCGGTTCTTTTATCATCACAAAAGAGAGTGGTGTTTCAGCAGGAGTACGACGTATAGAAGCTGTTTGTGGAAACGCTGCATATCAACATTTTACACAACAACGTATGCTTTTAAAGCAAGTTGAAATGGACGTAAAAAACCTTGATGTTATCGCAGGTATTTCAAGAATGAAAACAACTATTAGCGAGTTAAAAGATGAGCTAAAAGATGCTCAAAATTCTGCAAAAGTTGAAGTAAGTGCTAGTGAAATAAATGGTGTTACAGTTGTAATAGAAGAGTATCCATCTGGCGATATTAAAGCTAAAATAGATGAACTTAAAAATGAAAATGAGAAACTATGTGCAATGCTTTTTCAAGTAAAAGGCGATAAAGTTTTAATAGCGTGTGGTGTTAAAGATGCAACTGCTAAAGCTGGTGATTGGATTAAAAAAATCGCTCCTATTTTAGGTGGTGGTGGAGGTGGTCGTCCAGACTTTGCACAAGCTGGTGGAAAAGATGCAAGTAAATTACCTGAAGCAAAAGAGGCATCATTAGCATTTATTACAGAGGCTCTTTCTTAGTATGGAAGAGTTTTTCGCAGATTATAAAGTAATCATAGTTTTTTTACACGTTATATCTGCTGTAATGTGGGTTGGTGGAATGGTTGCGATGCGTTACGCCGCTCATCCATCATTTTTAGAGATAGAGTCTCCTGCAAAAAGATTAGAGCGTATCGCTGATGCACTCAAACGTCTTTTTTGTATAGTTGCTCCTTTTGTTTTAGTTTTATTAGCAACTGCTATCATAATGCTAAAAGGTTACTCTATAAGTGATAGCGAATTTAAAAATATCGGTTATGCTAAAGAGGCTATCTGGACTATAATGTTTTTAAATCTTGGATATATGATAAGACGAAGAAACAATGCTCAAAAAGCTTTAGAGAAAGGGGAGTTTGTCGTAGCTAAAAATCAGTTAGAGATGATTGGCAAGTATATGGTTCCTTTGAATATTGGGCTTGGTGTTGTTGCTATCTTTTTGGGTAGTTATTTTTCTGGTAGTTTGTAAGAGTATAGTTTTCGCTCTGCGGGAAGATACAACATTTTTCTCCTCACTTTTTCTACATTTTCGGACACTAATTATTCTGTTTGTGTCTTCTCTTTGTTGGGGTAGTATATTGATAAATATCAATACTTTGTAAGTCGTACTTTTAATTGTATTAATATTGATGATTTGAAAGGGATTTATAGAAATTTACTATTTGTGAAAAATGAGATTAGAGAGATGGTAGAAAAGGAAAAAAAATGAAAAATTTTATAAAAAAATACAACTTCCAAGATTATTTCGTAAACGATTTAATCTATGACGATACAAAAATAATCTTCGTACTAGAATCCCCTCATGTGTATGAAGTAAAAAATGGCTATCCCGTTGCTGGAAAAAGTGGTAAGGATATGAGTAAAGTTCTTATGAGTGATGAGAACTTGAAAAAAGAGTCATTTGGAAAGCTTATTTATGAACAAAGAATAAAAAATTTTGGAATTGTGAATATCTCAAATATTCCCCTTCAAGAGTTAGCTTACTCTACTGAAGATATTAATTTTCAAAAATTACCTACACAACTCATATTTAAAGATTTTGTACTTTTTCGTCAAAATCCCTCTCTAAGAAAAAAAGATTGTAGAGTGAATAATCTTATTAGAGTTTTTCAAGAGGATTTTGTAAAAAGACTTTCTTCTCATAAAGATAAAAAAATAGTTCTTTGTGGTGCTTTTGTGCATAAGATTTTTAATGATACTTTTTTGCACGAAGATTTTAAAGAGACTATCGAAGTGCCTCATCCCTCTTTTAATAATTGGTCTAAGGGTAAGTATAAAGAGAAGATAGAAGAGCTTTTAGTGTTTATAAAATAACGATAAAATTATAAAAATTTCAAAATCAAAAAGGTTTAACAAAAATGAAAGAGAGCAAAGATTTTTTACGTGTCAAAGTTGAAGAGGATTTAAAGTCGGGTAAATATAAAGAGGTTGTTACAAGATTTCCTCCAGAGCCTAATGGGTTTCCACATATTGGACATGCAAAGTCTATTGCTATAAATTTTGGTATTGCTAGTGATTATAATGGTCACTGTAATCTTAGAATGGATGATACAAATCCAACTAAAGAGGATACTCAATATGTTGAAGCGCTTAAAGATGCTGTTGAATGGCTAGGATTTGAATGGGGTGGTAATATTCGTTTTACTTCCGATTATTTTCCTCAAATACACGCTTATGCCATAGAACTTATTAAGATGGGTAAAGCTTATGTTGATAGTTTGAGTGAAGAGGAGATACGTGAGTATCGTGGAACTGTTACTGAGGTTGGAAAACGTAGTAAGTTTGCTGAGCGTAGTATTGAAGAAAATTTAGACCTTTTTGAGAGAATGAAAAATGGTGAGTTTAAAGATGGTGAACATATTTTACGTGCCAAAATAGATATGTCTGCACCCAATATGAAGATGCGTGACCCTCTTTTATATCGTATAAGACACTCACATCACTTTAGAGCAGGGAATGAATGGGCTATCTATCCTATGTATGATTTTGCTCACTGTTTGTCTGATTATATTGAGGGTGTTTCTCACTCTATCTGTACGTTAGAGTTTGAGAATAATCGTGATATTTATAATTGGGTATTAGATACTCTTGGATTACATGTAAAACGTCCTTACCAACACGAGTTTGCAAGACTTGGCATAAACTATACAGTTATGAGTAAAAGAAAGCTTTTAGAACTTGTAGAAGCGAAAGAGGTAAGTGGTTGGGATGACCCTCGTTTACCAACTATTGCTGGATATAAAAGACGTGGTTACACTCCTGAATCTATTTTAACTTTTTGTGACCAGATAGGTATCGCAAAAGCGAACTCTATGGTAGATGTTGCACAGTTAGAGTTCTGTATTAGAGATGATTTAAATACTAAAGTACCACGTGTTTTAGCTGTACTTGACCCACTTAAAGTTACTCTTGTAAATTATGAAGGTCACGAAGAGATTGACGCACCTTACTATCCTTACGATGTTCCAAAAGAGGGAACAAGAGCTATACCTTTTTCTAATGAACTTTATATTGAACGTGATGATTTTATGGAGAACCCTCCAAAAGGTTACTTCCGTTTGACACCTGAACAACCTGTACGTTTGAGACACGGTTATATTATCACTTGTAAAGAGGTTATAAAAGACGCTAATGGTAAGGTTATAGAGATAAAAGCTGAATATAATCCTAACTCAAAAAGTGGCTCTGATACAAGTGGCATAAAAGTTAAGAGTGCTATCCAATGGGTAAGCGCTAAAGAGGCTAAAAAAGTTGAAGTAAGAGTATATGATAGACTTTTTAAAGATGAAGCGCCTCAAGGTGTAGAAGATGTTAATAAAAACTCTCTCACAGTTATAAAAAATGCTTTAATTGAACCTGCTGTTATTAACGATAAACCTGATGAAAGATTTCAGTTTGAGAGATTAGGGTATTTTTATGCTGACCCTATTGATTATACTGATGAAAAACCTGTATTTAATAAGATTGTTGGATTAAAAGACTCATGGGGTAAAAAGACAAAAGCAAATAAACCAACACCAAAGCCTCAAGCTAAAAAAGTACAGATAGATGGGGAAGTAGTTGCTATGAGTGAAACGCAACAGGTACTTTTTGATAAATATACTAAAGAATTAAAATTAAATAGTGAAGTAGCAAATATTTTAGCTCGTGATGAAAAACTATCCTCTTTTTATGAAGAGACTCTTTCTATACTTAATAGCCCTGTATCTCTCGCTAATATTGTGAGTAATGAGGTAGGAAGAGAGTTAAAAGAGAAAGAGTTATCGGAACTAAAATTTAACCCAAAACAGATAGCTGAACTTGTTAAGATGATTGATGATAAAATTATTTCAAGTAAAATTGCAAAACAAGTATTTGAAGAGATGGTAAAATCTGGAGAAAATCCAACAAAGATAGTTGAAGAGAAAGGACTTGTTCAGATTAGCGACCCTGCTAAAATTTCTCCTATTATTGATGAAATTATTGCAAATAATCCTGATAATGTTGCTAAGTTTAAAGATGGAAACAAAAAACTATTAGGTTTCTTTGTGGGTCAAGTGCTTAAAGCGACAGGGGGTAAGGCAAATCCTAAGGTTGTTAATCAGCTTGTGGCTGAAAAGTTGAGGTAAGCTAGAAGAAAAGGATTTTTTAGCAATCCTTCTTTTTCTCTCTTATACTTTGTGCCATCTCTCTAGTTTCCTGAAGTTTAATCATCAAGTCATCAAAAAGCTCAAAAAAAGTATCATCAAGATTAAAACTCCCATCTTCATTTACCATCGTATTTTGCATATTGTTAAGTGCTGACTCCATCTGCATTACTGTTATTCCTGGGTTTCCTGCCATTTTTTTATCCTTTTCTCATATCTAAAATTGCATCTATATCTATCTCTTTAGTGTATTGTACAAACTCTTTACTTTGTTCTTGGATAGTGTACATTGTCATTCTATCAGCTAACTCATTGCCTTCAAATCCAGCGTGTGCTTTTATATGGGTGAGTGCTACATCTTTTTTTATCTCATTGTATAGATAATAGGCTTTTTTTATAATTTCAAGATTTTTAATCTCTCCACCTTTTTTAGTCCAGTTTTTTCTTTCCCATGATATAGCCCAAGTTTTAATACAGTTTATAGAGTACATAGAATCACATTTTATCTCAACACGGTTTTTATCTGTAATCTCTTTTTGAGCGATAAGTAAAGATTGATATAATGCACCTAGTTCGGCAGTATTGTTTGTTCCCATTGTTTCATATAGTCCATACCAAAGTTCAGAAAGTTTATCTGCTCTATATACGGCAACACCTGACCCAGCTTTTCCAGGATTTGGAGTACAACCACCATCACAGTATATTGTTACATCTCCACTTTTTGGAACTGTTTTTTGTTCTTCTATTTTCACTTCTTTTTCTTCAATAATTGAATTGTTTTCTTTTCTAAATTTTTGAAGAGCTTTATAATTAGTGATAATTGTTTCACGAGCTTTTTTAGTTTTTATCTCAGATAGTAAAACAAAAAGTTCTACTCTTGCATCTGATAACTGTTTACCTAGTGATAAATTTATCCAATCATCTTGTTGATTTTCCTTAATATCTAGTAGTATAAGTTGAGATTCATTTATTTTAGAGTTCTCTTTTACACCTAAGTTTAGTAAAGCTTGTGTGACTATTTGCATCGTATCTCCATTTAAAAAAATTATTTCGTATCTTAATACAAAAGATATTTATAAAACGATAGTATACAAATATGAATAAAACTATAATGATTGTAGAAGATGAAGAAGATATTTTAGACTTAATGGAATATACACTCTCTAAAGAGGGGTATGATGTTATCACATGTATAGATACAACTAATATAAAATCTATACTTGAAGAAGAAAATATCTCCCTTATTTTGATGGATAGAAACTTACCTGGAATAGAGGGAAGTAGCTATATATCTAAGCTTAGAGAAGAGGGTTATAATCAACCTATTATCTATGTAAGTGCAAAAGATTCTAGTGAGGATATTATCGAGGGGTTTGATAGTGGTGGAGATGACTATATAACAAAACCATTTAATCTTAATGAGTTTAAAGCAAGAGTAAATGCTATGATACGTCGTACTCAAAAGTTAGAGAGTGTTATTAAGTATAAAGATATAGTCTATACGATGTCAAATAAAACATTTTGTATAGAGGGTAAAGATATAAAACTTACACATCTTGAACATGACCTGCTTTTAGAGTTTATGAAAAATCAGAATATACTTTTAAATAGAGATATACTGTTAGAACGTGTATGGAAAGATAGTATAAATAAACAGCCTAAGACAGTAAATGTAGCTATTAAGAGATTAAAAGAAAATATTGATCCAGATGGAACTAAAAACTATATTCAAGCTGTAAGAGGAGAGGGTTATATATTTTGCTAAAGTTTCATCAGATTGTACTTCGTAAATTTTTCTTTATTTTTACTATTCTCTTTTTAATTGTTGGTGCTATCGTTTATTATTGGACTAAAGAGTTTTATATAACGCAAACTAAAGATGCACTTTTGGACAATATAAAGATTATAGCATTTGAGATAAAAGATGATTACAATTTTGATAGATTAGCTACAAATATAAAAAACTCTCTTAATATTCGAGTTACTGTTATAAATAAAGATGGTTTAGTTATCGCTGAATCAAATAAAGATAAATTAAAAATGGATAATCATAAAGATAGATATGAGATTATCCAAGCTAATAGTGCAGAGTATGGCTATAAAATACGTTACTCTCATACAGTTGATAAAGACCTGCTTTATATAGCGAAGAGATACACTATCCAAAATCAAACTATCTATATACGTTTATCTAAAGAGCTAAATAGTATAGATGAACAGATATATAGCTTAGGGATAAAGATAGGAGGAGTGTTAGTTCTCTTTTCTCTTTTTATATTTTTGATGACCTATAAGATAAGTAAAGAGATAGAAAAAGAGACACAAAAGATAGTAGTATTTTTAACAGCACTTACAAAGAAAAATAAAACTACCTATGTAAATTCAGATTTTTCTTTGGAGTTTGTACAGATTACAAAGCTTTTAACAAAAGTATCTCAAATTCTTGTCAAAAAAGAGAAACAAAAATCAAAATATACGGCAAAATTACAGATTGTAAATAAGCAAAAAGATGATATTATCTCTGCTATTTCACATGAATTTAAAAATCCAATAGCAGTTATCAATGGATATTCTCAAACAATTCTTGATGATGAAAATATAAACCCAACTATTCGTAAAAAGTTTCTTACTAAAATATATAAGAATGGGATTAAGTTAAGTGATTTAATAGATACACTTAGATTGTCTATTAAATTAGATAGTGGAAAACAGTCTATTAGCTTTATGAATATAAATTTATATGAGTTGATTATAGATAGTGTGGAAAATATAGAGTTAAATTACCCTAAACGAGAGGTAGTTATTAATGGAGATAAAGAGATTAGGATTAAAGCTGATAGCTCTTTGTTCAGTGTTGTTATAAGTAACTTAGTAGAAAATGCTTTTAAATACTCAGAAGAGAGAGTAGTGATAAATTTTGATGAAAAATCTTTAGATGTAGTGGATAAAGGAATAGGTATATCAAAAGGAAACTTGGAGAATATTACAAATAAGTTTTATAGAGTTCACGAAAATAGTTGGAATAACTCTTTAGGATTAGGACTTTTTATCGTAAATAATATTACAAAACTTCATAATTTTAGTTTAGCGATAGAAAGTATTGAAAATAATGGTTCAACTTTTAGTGTAAAATTTTAAAAATAGAGAGACAGGAGTTAATAAAAATGAAAGTATCAGAAATTTATAAATATTTAGATGAGGTTTCCCCATTTAATCTGCAAGAGTCTTGGGATAATTCGGGTTTAATAGTTGGTGATTTTGAGCAAGAAATTAGTAAGATAATCTTGAGTATAGATATTGATGAAAAGTTAATAGACTCATTAGATGAAAATACACTTATAGTTTCACATCACCCTTTGATATTTAAGGGATTAAAACAAGTAGATTTTAATAAATATCCATCAAATCTTATTCAGAAAATGATTTGTAAAAATATATCAAATATAGCGATGCACACAAATTTTGATATTACTCATCTCAATGATTATGTTGTAGAAAATATTTTAGGGTATAAAATAGCTTATAAAGATGGTTTTATCGCTTATGTTGAAATTGAGGAAGAGTTTGATTTTTTTGTAAAAAATGTAAGAGAAAAACTAGGATTGGAGTATACAAAATATGTTAAATGTAATAATTTTGTAAAAAAAATAGCTATTACAACTGGTTCGGGATGTTCTCTTATTTCTAATATTGATGCTGATTGTTTTTTAACTGGAGATATAAAATATCACGATGCGATGGAAGCAAAAAGTCTAAATTTATCTTTAATAGATGTAGGACATTATGAAAGTGAACACTTTTTTGCACAAATTTTAGAGAAACATTTGAAAAATTTAGGTTTAGAAGTTATAATTGCATCATCTGAAAATCCATTTACATATATATAGCTATTTTTATATCTACAAATGGTAAGTAAAAAATCAAAGGGAACCCAATGAACAATCATATACAACAACTGATAGAGCTTTCTCAAATAGACAAAGAGATTGATGCATTTGAACCTCAAATCGAAGAAGCAAACTATAATTATGAAGCAGCTCTTGCAAAAACTAATAGTATCACTTCAGATATTGAGAATTTAACAGAAGAGATTAAAGCTGAAGAGTTAAAAAAATCAAAAAATGATTTACACCTTCAAGAGTTATCTCAAAAATTAGAAGAGAATGCAAGTAAAAGTGATAATGTTAAAACTGAACGTGAAATGAAATCTTTACAGCTTGAAGAGGAGATTGCAAAAGAGCAAGTAACTTTTGCAAATGAAGAGATAGCTAGATTAGATAAAGTTATTGAATTGAAAACAGAGCAGATAGAGGCAGCGAAAAACTCTTTAAAAGAGGTAAGTAAAAACTTAGAAAAAGTGAAAGCTGATGTTGATAAGAAACTAACTACACTGAACAACGATAGACAAAAAGTTTTTGTTGCAAAAGAGAAACTTCTTGGAACAGTAAATCCAAAAGGTTTAGCTTTTTATCAAAAAATTCGTCGTTGGGCTAAAAATACAACTGTTGTTCTTGTTGAAGAACAAGCTTGTATGGGTTGTCATATGATGATTAATGATAAAACTTTTTCTGATGTTATCAGAGCAGAAGAGATTACAACTTGTCCTCACTGTGGACGTATTCTTTATGTAAAAGTAGGCGAAGAATAGGCTTGACCCCCTTTACTCTTTTTTACTATATTTTAAGTGGAGTGCTTTATATTTTAGCACTACCATTTTTAATACTTCTCTCATTTAAACAAAAATACAGACAATCAATTCCAGCACGCTTTTTTCTTTTTAATAACTCTAAATTTAAAGATGAAAATGGAATATGGTTTCATGTTTGTTCTTTAGGGGAAGCAAGAGCATTAAAACCTATTGTAAATCTTATTAGTGATAAAGATATTAAAATAACTACAATCACACACACAGGTTATAGTGAAGCCAAAAAGTATAATGTAGATGTTCGATATTTACCGTATGAACTATTTTTACCATTTTGGATGAAAAAGCAGAAACTTTTGATAGTCTTAGAGGCCGAATTTTGGTATATGCTAATTATATGGGCATATCTTAGAGGAACGAAAGTAATTCTTTTAAATGCACGTATATCTCAAAAGAGTGAAAAAAAATATATGAAACTTAAATGGTTTTATAAGAAGATGTTACAAAATGTAGAGATGGTCTATGCTCAAAGTGAAGAGGATAAACAAAGGTTTTTAGCTTTAGGGGCTAAAAATATTGAAGTTATTGGAAACATTAAACTAGCTGGTAAGATTACAACTACTCAAGAGTATGAAAAACAAAAGTGTGAAGTGATTGTAGCTGGAAGTACACATGAAAGAGAAGAGAAATCTATTTTAGAAGCATTTGTTAAGTATAAAAAACAAAATGATAGCAAACTTATTATAGTACCTCGTCATCCTGAACGTTTTGAAAGTGTGTATGATTTAATAATAGAGTATGCAGAGAAAAATACTCTTTCATATAATAGATTTTCAAAGAACAACTCTTTTGAAGGTGATATAGTTTTAGTGGATATGATGGGAGAGCTTAATAATATCTATGCGATAAGTGATATAGCTATTTTAGGTGGAGCGTTTAGAGATGATATAGGTGGACATAATCCACTTGAACCAGCAAACTTTGGCTGTAAAATAATTACAGGAAATCATTTTTTTCATCAAAAAGAGCTATTTAAGTATGTTAAAAATGTTCAATATGTTGAAGACAACAAAATATATGAAGCATTAGAAAATAGTAAAAATTTAGATGTTTCAATACTAGAAGAAACAATTAATTTAGAAACAGTAATACAAAAAATATTAGAAAATTAAGGAGTCAAATATGGCTACAGAAAAAGCGTATAAAATTTTAGCAAACCAAGAGGGTATCTCAAATTCTCAAGCTAAATCTATGATAGACAGAGGTCTTGTTTATGTAGGAAATAAAAAAGTGATGATAGCTCGTGGAGAGATAGATGCAAAAACTATGTTTAGAGTAAATAAGGTAGAAAAAGCACATGTAATTTTTGAAAATGATGATATATTAGTAGTTGATAAACCAGCCTATGTAAATTCGGATGAAATAGAAAGAATGTATAAACCAGCAGTATTGCTTCATAGACTTGACCGTGAAACAAGTGGTGTTTTAATGCTTGTTAAAAATGAAGAGTTCCGTCAAAAAGCTATTATGGAGTTTAAAAAAGATAGAGTTTACAAAGAGTATATCGCTTGGACAGAAGGGATTATGAGCGAACCTATTGAGGTAGATAAAGCTATTTTAACTCAAAAGAAAAATAATAAAGCCTATTCAAATGTTTCAGGCAAGGGTAAACCTGCAAGAACAGAATTTTTTCCAGATATAGTAAGTGCTAATAAAACAAAAGTAAAATGTATTATCCATCAAGGTCGTACACATCAGATACGAACACACTTACGTTATATTAAGCACTCTATTATTGGTGATGAACAGTATGGTGGACGTCGTTCAAAACGTGTAATGCTTCATGCGCATAAAGTTCGTCTTTTAGGTATGGAATTTATCTCAAAAGAACCTAAAATATTTACTGATTTTCAGTAAAAGGATATTAAAAGTAAGATTTAGATATAATTCGAAACTTTTTTACATCTGTAAAGATTTTTAATTCAGGAGAGTTTATGTTTGGTAGTTTAACAGAATCGTTCACAGGGGCGATTAAAAAGATTCGTTTTCATGATGATGATAAGGCACTATCAAAAGCTCTTACTGAGTTAAAGAAAAATCTATTAAAATCAGATGTAAACCATAAAGTTGTTAAAGAGTTAATAGCAAAAGTTCAAGCTGATACAAAAGAGAAAGGGATTGGTAAAGACCAGTTTTTAGATGCTCTTCGAAAAGCTTTAAATGAACTATTAGAGATTGGTGGAAATAAAGGTTTTATTTTTGCTCCAAATCCTCCTACTGTTATTCTTATGACAGGACTTCAAGGTTCTGGTAAAACAACTACAACAGGTAAACTCGCACTTTATCTTAAAAATAAAAAAAAGAAAGTTCTTATTGTTGCCGCCGATTTACAACGTTTAGCAGCAGTTGAACAGCTTCGTCAAATTTCGACTCAGATAGATGTTGAACTTTATGAAGATGAAGCTACAAAAAATCCAGCAGAAGTTGTAAAATCAGCTTTAGCAAAAGTAGATAGATCTTTATATGATGTTGTTTTAATAGATACTGCTGGTCGTTTAGCTATTGATGATGAGTTGATGGGTGAACTAGCAGAAGTTAAAGCCGTTGCAAATCCTGATGAAATTTTTTATGTAGCAGATTCATTAACAGGTCAGGATGCCATTAGAACAGCAATATCTTTTAAAGAAAAGATAGGTATTGATGGTGTTATCCTTTCTAAGTATGATGGAGATTCTAAGGGTGGTGTAGCTCTTGGATTATCTTCTCAAGTTCAAGTTCCATTACGTTTTATCGGTAATGGTGAAAAGATGGAAGATTTAGAAGTTTTCATACCTGAACGTGTTGTAAACCGTCTTATGGGTTTTGGAGATGTTGAAGGTCTTGCTGAAAAAACTGCTGATTTTATAGATGAAAAACAAGCAAAACATCTTACTAAAAAGATTAAAAAGGGTAAGTTTAACTTTAATGACTTTTTAGAACAGATGGAATCTATGAAAAAAATGGGTAGTATGAGTTCTATTATGGGTATGATTCCTGGTATGGGAAATATGTCTAAAGCAGTTAAAGATTTTGATTTTGAAAACTCTGATGAACTTAAAAATATTAAAGCTATGGTTTCTTCTATGACAGCTAAAGAGAGAGAAAACCCAGAACTTTTAAATAACTCAAGAAAACAGAGAATTGCTAAAGGTTGTGGTCTTACTCAAGTTGAAATAAACAAGATGATTAAGCAGTTTAAAAATGCTGGTAAAATGGCAAAAAAATTCTCAGGTAAAAATGGGATGAAAGACCTTCAAAATATGATGAGTCAAATGGGTGGTGGAGCTGGTCACAAAGCATTACCTCCTAGATAGAAAAACTTTACGAAAGTAAAGTTATAAACTTATATTTTTTATATGAAGTTTATAACTTTGCATTCAAATGCAAAAAATTTAATATATTCAGCTAGTTGAAATATAACTAGTGCAGAGAAGGAAAAAATATGGCAACAGTAATTCGCCTAACAAGAATGGGAAGAAAAAAACAACCTTTTTATCGTATCGCGGTAACAGATTCACGTAAACGTAGAGATGGTGGTTGGATTGAACTAATCGGTCACTATAATCCAATGGTAGCTGAGAAAACTTTAGTTGTAGATAACGAAAGATTAGATTACTGGTTAAGCGTTGGTGCTAAAATGAGTAGTCGTGTTGCAAAGATAACAGGTCGTTAATATGATATCTGATTTTGTCGCACAATTTGCAAAACTTATCGCATCTAAACCTGACGATATAAGAGTTGAAGTACAAGAGCGTGATGAAATAACAGAAATCGTTCTTTATGCTAATAAAGCTGACATTGGGAAGCTTATTGGTAAAGAGGGCAAAATGATTGGTGCGATAAAAACTGTCATTTCAGGCTGTAAAGCTAAAGATGGTATGAGTTACCGTATTAATGTCGAAGCAGTATAACGAGCAACTTCTTCATATCGCTACTATCGGCAAAACAGTCGGTATACATGGGGATATGAAATTTCACGATAAAAGTGATTTTCCTGAACAATTTTTTGATGGAGCTACTTTTTTTACTAACCTAAAAAAAGATATAACTCTTGAGGATGTAAACCTTGAAAGAGGTATTATAAAGATTAAGGGAATTACGAGTATCGAAGATGCTAAAAAATTTACTAATGCAAAGTTATTTACAACTAGAGAAGAAACAAGAAAAAATTGTCATTTAGATGATGGTGAGTATTTTTGGTTTGATTTAGAAGATTGTGAAGTTTTTGAAGATGGTAAACTTTTAGGGAAAGTTGAAGATATGGAAAGAATAGCGATAACTAACTATCTAAATATTAATACTAGTGATAGTTTGATTAAAGATGGTTATGCTAAACGGTTTTTATTACCTTTTATTAAACCATTCCATTTGAATACTGATATAGATAAAAAAGTTATCACTGTAAGTGGTGCTATGGATATCTTAGAAGCTTCGTAATGAAATTTACATTTGTTACACTTTTTTCAAATCTTATAGAGGGTTATTTTCAAGATTCTATCTTGAAAAGAGCTATTGATAAAAATATATTAAATATAAATTATATCAATCCTAGAGATTTTAGTGCAAATAAACACTCAAAAGTAGATGATACTGCTGTTGGTGGTGGTGCTGGAATGGTTATGAATCCCCAGCCTTTATTTGATACTTTAGATGAGTTGAAAAAATCAGATGAAGATATTCATATAGTTTTTTTAACTCCTGTTGCAAAACCTTTTAGACAGAATGATGCTAAAAGATTATCTAAAAAATCTCATGTTGCGTTTGTGAGTGGACGCTATGAGGGCATAGATGAAAGAGTGATAGAAAAATATGCAGATGAAGTTTTTTCTATTGGAGATTACATTTTAACGGGAGGCGAATTAGCTTCTTTAGTAATGTGTGATGCGATCAGTAGAAATATAGATGGTGTTCTTGGAAATAGTGATTCTTTAAGTATCGAAAGTTTTGAAACTTCGTTGCTTGAAGCTCCCTCTTTTTCTAAGCCAAAAAACTATGAAGACCGAGGTGTTCCATCAGAATACCTAAAGGGTAATCATAGTAAAATCCGCTCATTAAAACTGGCTTTGTCAGAGTCTAAAACTAAGTTTTTTAGACCAGAACAGCTATTAAAGTATAGAACAAGGAAATCTTATGAGAAATAAGTATATAGAAAACTTTGAAAAAACACAAACAGCTGAGAAAAACCTTCCAGATTTTCGTGCAGGTGATACTCTTCGTTTAGCAGTAACGATTAAAGAGGGTGACAAAACTCGTGTTCAGGCTTATGAAGGTGTTTGTATCGCTAAGCGTGGTCAAGGTACTGGTCAAACTATTACAGTACGTAAAATTGGAGCAAATGGTGTTGGTATCGAAAGAATTTTCCCACTATTTTCTGATTCAATTGATGAAATTAAAGTTATTCGTCGCGGTCGTGTTCGTCGTGCTAAACTATTTTATCTTCGTGAACTTGCAGGTAAAAAAGCTCGTATCAAAGAACTTAGAAGAAAGTAATTCTTCTAAGCTTCGGCGACCCCCTCTTTTTTTTAACCTTCTATAACAAAAACTACTCATTTTTTTTAAACTCTCCAAAAGTTAGACTCCTTTCATAAACTATTATTTTATTTATTAGTATAATCCTTGTAAATTATTTTTTATACTACTATATGGAATCTCAATGGATTACTTACAAGATCTCGAAAAAATTATTAAAATAAATTCTTACACTCAAAATAAAAGTGGTGTAGATAAAGTTGGTCTTATCTTTGATGATTGGCTCAAAGATTTAGATTATGATATAGATATTTATAAACGCTCCTCTATCGGTAACCACCGTCATTATAAATCAAAACATACTAATAATTCAAAAAAACTTCTTCTTTTAGGACACTTAGATACTGTTTTTCCAGAGGGTAAGTTTGAAAACTATACTCAAGATGAAGAGTGGATTTATGGTCCTGGTGTTTGTGATATGAAAGGTGGAAATATAGTAGCTATCCAAGCTCTTCGTGAATTACAAAAGGAAAATATTGATATAGCAAACATTGATATTTTATTTGTAAGTGATGAAGAGACTGGAAGTGATGATTCTAAACTTTTAACAGCTGAACTAGCATCTCAATATGATTACTGTTTTGTATATGAAGCAGCAGGTGAAAATATGGAAGTTGTGACAGGACGTAAAGGTGTTGGAACTTTTTTCATAGATATTACAGGTAAAGCATCACATGCTGGAAATAACTATATAGATGGTTTTGATGCAAATTTAGAGGCCTCCTATAAACTTCAAGCCTTAGTTAAATTAACAAATTTAGATTTAGGAACAACTGTAAATGTTGGTAAAATAGAGGGTGGGATAGGTGCAAATACTATATCTCCTCAAGCTCACCTTACTTTTGAACTTAGATATAAAACTCAAGAGGAGAGAGAAAGAGTTTTAAAAGAGATAGATAAAATTGTCACTCAATCTTTTGTAGAGGGAACTGTATCAAAATTAAGTGGTGGTATTCAACGTGATGTTATGCAAACTTCATCATCTTCATTAAAATTAATAAAAAATATTGAAAAGATTACAAATATCAAACTTAAATCAGAAGAGAGAGGTGGTGTAAGTGATGCTAATATTGTTAGTTCACAGGGAGTTATCACTTTAGATGGGTTTGGTCCTTTTGGTGATGGAGATCATACAGTAAAAGAGAGAGCAAATAAAGAGAGTTTTAAAACAAGAATAGAGTTAAGTAAAAATCTATTCAAATATTTTATTCAAAACAAAGATTTTTAAGGAGAAAAGATGTCAAATAATAGAAAAATAGGTATGTGGTTATATAGTAATGGTGGTGGAGATAAGATTCAGAAGAAGATTATTAAAAAGTTAAGAGAACGTGATATTGAAACTTTAAATAATATAAGATTACATGATTGTATTGCTCAAAATAAGCATATAGTTCATAATGATTTGAAAGTAGATAAACTAGACCTTTTCTTTTCTTATAATGCAGGGGAACAAACACAGTATCAGATGTATTTATATCAAGCATTAAATCGTGTTATTCCTATGATTAACTCCTATGATGCCTTTGCTTTAACAGAAGATAAGTTTCATACATCTTTTGTACTACGAAATGAGGGAATTGCAACAGCTGACTATAAACTTTGTCATAGAGATAATGGAGCTGCACTTAAAAAGATTATTAAAAAATGGGATAAAATGGTTTATAAACCAACGGATGGTTGGGGTGGGGTAGGTCTTACAAAAATTGAGAGTGAAGCAAATCTTGATATGTTGATGCCATTTTTAAATCAGATGGATTTAAGATATTTTTATGTTGAAAAATTTATTAAATATGATAATACAGACTTTAGAGTAGATGTTGTAGATGGTGAATTTGTATCTTGTTATGGAAGAAAAGCGAGTGGAAGCGATTGGAGAACTAATGTAACAAGTGGTGGTTCTGTCTTTATGCGTGAAGCTAATGATGAAATAATTGATATTGCTGTAAAAGCTTGTAAGGTAACAGGTGTTGATATTGGTGGTGTTGATATTATTTATGACCAAGAAAAAGAGGAGTATATTGTTTTAGAAGTAAATGGTATTCCTGCATTTGCTACACCTGAACAAGAGAAGATGGGTCTTGCATTTAATGATAAAAAAATAGACTTAATAGTAGATTTAATCGATAGAAAAACAAAACACAAGGCTTAGCTAGATATAATTTAAAAAATTTTTATATCGAGGTTATAACTTGAGACAACAATACACTTCATACAACGATATGGTAGACTTCTTTAAGTCTGCCCAAAAAATAAAACCAGACCTTTTTAATGTAACAACTATTGGAAAAACATGGGAAGATAGAGATATTATTGCAGTAAGCATAACAAAAGATGTTAAAAAAGATAAAGAGAAACCAGCTTTACTTTATACAGGTACAATTCACGCACGTGAGTGGATAGGAATAGAGTTATCTTTACGCTTTGCAAAATATATTTTAGAACATATAGATTATGATCCTCAACTTAATAGAGTATTAGATAATGCTACTCTATATATGGTTCCTTGTGCTAATCCTGATGGATACGAGTATTCAAGAAATCACTTTTCATTTTGGAGAAAAAATAGAAGAAAAAATTCTGATGGCAGTTTTGGTGTTGATTTAAACAGAAACTTTGAAGTAGGATTTACTCCAAATAAAGATATGAACTCTAATGTTTATTCAGGACCTTGTGCTTTTAGTGAACCAGAAACATCTGCATTAAGAGATTTTGCTCTTGAACATAAAAATATTACAATAGCTTTAGATTATCACTCACAAGGTAATGTTTTCTTTCCTGCACACAATTTTATTCATGAAGATGCTGAAGATGCAATAGATTTAAACCTTTTAGCTGGAAATATGGCTGAAGAGATAAAAAAAGAGTCTGGTCGGGAATATGGTGTTCATATGGGTAAACCTCCTGTACATCTTATATCTGGAAGTGGTAGAGAGTTTTACTATTCTCAGGGTGCTTTAGCTTTAGTTGCAGAGGTTGGAACTAGAAATATAAGTGATTATAAAGAGCATATGAGTGAAAATATTGATGAAAATATTCCTGCGTTACTTTTTGCACTTACAGAGGTAAATAACTATCAAAAAGATAGTTCACTTCCAAGAGTAAAAAACTTTTTAGCTACAGAGGTAACTTCAAGAGAGGTTCAATTAAATTGGGATTATATTGAAGATAGCAGTCTTTATTTTGAAGTATATCGTTCAGAAAAAGCAAAAGGTTTTGCACAATCATCTAATAGAATTGGTATGACAAAGTTAAAAACTTTTACAGATAAAAATCTTCCATCTTCTACAAACTATTGGTATCATATTCGTGCAGTATGTAAAGAAAAAGCGATGAAATCCCCATTTGGACAAGAAGTAGGAATCCGTACAAAACCAAATGAAAATATGTTTTCAAAAATTCTTTATCCAACAGCAGATAAGATAGGCTATGTTGGAGAAAAAACAAAGAAAAATAGTGAACACTTTGGAACAAACTCTCTTTTTGTAGGTTTATCTGAAAAGCGTGGAGAGTGTCTAGGTGTTTGTGGTTTCTCTCTTAAAACTATTCCTGAAAATGCGTTAATTACAAATGCTTCAATATCTTTTTATCCTATGAATAGAGTAGCAGTTCAAGTAGAAAGCTATGGTCAATGGAGAGTTGGACAGATAGATGAACGAACTATAGATAAGATAGATAGTTTTGATGAGATTAAAAATGCAAAAGTTTTAAGTTATATAGATAGACCAACTGGCTCTGCACAATTAGCACAGGGTGTTTGGAGAAAATATAATTTTGCAAATCAAGAGATTGAAGTGTTACAAAAATCTTTAAAACGTAGAGAAGCATATTTCAGAATGGAAGGACCAGCAACTTTACCATTAGACCGTGCATCACAGTTAATGCAGTGGGATATAGGATATGGTAAGTTTAGCGGTGGTTTAACATATAGACCAAAATTAGACATCTCTTATACTATTAATGAGTCAAGAATAGAGATACAATCATCATTAGAAGTTACTGCTACTAAGGATAAAGTAGTTGATTCTTCTTTAAAGGTAGGTTTTGGTAAAGATGGCGATAAAGAGTATGGCTGTATAGAGTTTGATATGTCAAATTTACCAGATATGGATAACACTGTAATTTCAAGTGCTTACATAGATATAGAATCAAATAAAATTGATGCCTTAAATGATTTACGTTTTCATATAGAGATGATAGTTCCTTGTAGTGGTGAAAAAAGCTATGAAAAGATAAAAAATAGAGATATTATTGAACGTATTGGTTATGATGTAAGTGTTAGTGAAATTAAAGATAGTTCTAAACAAAGATTTGTTTTTGATAAATATGCTATTAATGAGATGTTATTAAATATAGCAAAAACCCCAAAAGCAGTATTTGTAATATCTCCATCTTCGCAAAAATCATTTTGTAAATCACAGAGTGTATCGTGGTTAGATTCAAAAAAGATGAAGAAACCAACTTTAGTGGTAAATTATATTAAAAAAAGACGAACAGCTCCTGAAAAAGTTCAAAATTTAAGATATAAAATTGAAAATGACTTAATAAAACTTGAGTGGGATAAATCAACTGATGAATCAACGAAAGGTTTTATAGTTGTGAAAAATCCATTTAAAGTACCTTGTTCACCTTATGATGGACAAAAATTGTATGGTGGAAGTGATAGTTATACCTTTGATAATTTTGGAGACAAAAGTATTCATAAATACTATGCAGTTTTTTCTTATGATGATGTACCAAATTTTTCTGAACCAGCATTTTTAGAAATAAATAGATAAAATTTTATATTTAAGGGAAGTTTAATATAAACTTCTCTATAATTCCTATCCACAAACAGAGGGACTTAATGTTTAAGTTTCAGATTTCGAGAGAGGTTAGAATTTGTTTGAGATCATTGAAAACTAAG
>Ga0256837_1000337_pt1 | contig 41451 bp, 33 predicted proteins | sample 4562384metaG_FD_185976 | JGI IMG/M metagenome (GOLD analysis project Ga0256837, IMG submission 185976) | Hydrothermal vent microbial communities from Guaymas Basin, Mexico - 4561-384 | ecosystem: Environmental > Aquatic > Marine > Hydrothermal vents | place: Mexico: Guaymas Basin | collected... | reverse complement strand
TTCCAGACATTTGATTCATATTTTCATTTTTTGCAAACTCTATTGGTTCCCAGTTAGGGTTATTACACATTCTTACTATTTTATGTTTTTTAAGATAATTTTTTTCTATTTTTGTTAGATAATTTTTATCTTCTTCTTTTTTTATATTTGTATTTACAATCCAATTATTTATAATTTCATTTTTTTCGTTATCATCTAAATTTAAAACGGCTTTTTGTAAGATTTTATTTAAAATAGGTTTATTTTTATTTGTAAAATAATAAAGCTTTGATGGTTCAACGTCGGTTTGATATAAAGCTTTTAATCCAGTAATAAAGTTTGCTTTTATAAAATTATCTATACTAAATTGTGTATTAAAAATAGCATCTACTTCATTATTTATTAACATCTTAACTGTTTTTTCAAGTGTATCAACTTCTATTATTTTAATACTTGGATATTTTTGTTTTATTTTATAGATTGTTCCATATTTTTTAACCATTGCAATAGATCTATTTTTTAAATCATCAAAATTTTTTATTTGGCTATTTTCTTTAACATAAAGGTACTCTTTTATACTCATATATGATGAAGTGTAGTCACCAAATTTCGCTCTTTGTTTAGTATAATATGTAGTAGGAAGAAGATCAATTTTATGAGCTTTAAAATCATTTAATAATATACTCCATTGTTTTGGGATATATTGTACTTTAAGGCCTGTATTTTTAATAACAAGTTTTAAAATATCAATACCAACACCAGAGGCTTTATTCGTTTTCTTATCTATATAAGTAATTGGGTACCATGGTGATACACCAACTTTTATAGTATTGTTATTAATCCATTCTTTTTCCTCTTTTGTTAAATTAATACTATTTGCATTTAATGAACAAAAGAATAAAACTAAAAGTAAAGATTTAATTAATAAATTCATAATAACTATCCTTGCATACCAGCAGTATATTGTTTTTTAGATTTTTTACCTTTATATCCACAAGTTTTTTCTACAACAATTGATTTTTGTTTCTCTTTTCTTTTTGTATCTTTTTCAACAAAAATCTTTTTTCTTGTAACTGGATCTATTTCTGTGTAGTACATAACAGCACTGTATGTTCCAGGAGTTGGTATGAATACTTGAGCTTGCTCTGGATTCATTTTAAGTTCATGTGTAGTAAATCTTTTTAATTCATGCATATCTTTATCTGTACATCCAGGATGTGCAGCTATTAAATAATAAGTTAAAAATTGTTGTTTTCCAGATTCTTTATTTAATCTATCATATAATTTTTTAAAGTCAACAAGTGTTTGTTTTCCAGGTTTACCCATAAGATCCAATACATGTTGTACTGTATGTTCAGGTGCTACTTTCATTTGTCCACTTATATGATGATTTACAAGTGATTTTAAATAATCATAACCATGTTTTTTATCAGGAGTTATAATATCATATCTAATACCAGAAGCTACAAATGCTTTTCTAATACCAGGTAGTTCTCTAACTCTTTTATTCATAGCTATTATTCTACTATGATCTGGTTTCATAGCACCACAAAGATGTTTACTATCTACACATCTTTGATAATCACAAGTTCCTAATTTTAATTTCTTATCACATTCATATCCATACATATTTGCTGTTGGTCCACCTAGATCTGATATAATACCTTTGAAGTCTTTGTATTCTTGAAATTCCATAGCTTCTTTTACAATATTATCTTCACTTCTTGTTCTTATTGTTCTACCTTGATGTACTCCAATAGCACAAAAATTACACTCACCCCAACATCCTTGGTGGGTCATAATAGAAAACTTAATTGTTTCAAGACATTTTACTTTTCCATCTTTTGCATAATATGGATGTAACTCTCTTGTAAATGGAAGACTTGATACACCATCCATCTCTTGCTCATTTAAATAATCACAAGGTGCATTTTGAATTGCATATCTAGTATCAACTTTTTGACATAAACCATTTGCTGCAATTGGGTCATTGTTATCATAAAATAGATCAAATAGATCAATATATTTTTCTTTATCTTTTATACATTCATCAAAAGTTGGAAGTTGATGAAACTCCTCTCTTGGATTTTTTGATATATAACAAATACCTCTTATAGTTTCAAGGTGTTTTTCATAATCTTCTAGCTGTTGAACTTGAAGACCTTTTTTTGAAGCTACTTTTTGCATAAGGTTTATTCTATTTGTTAGTTCCATTAATGCTATTTCACCCATACCATATACTATAATATCTGCTTTACTATCAAAAAGTATTGGTTTTTTTAGTTTATTTTGCCAATAATCATAGTGTGTAACTCTTCTTAGACTAGCTTCAATACCACCTAAAACAATAGGAACAGTATTTTTAAAATATCTTCTAATTAGATTTGTATAAACTAATACAGCACGATCTGGTCTTTTATTATTTACTCCACCTGGAGTGTAATCATCAGAGTTTCTAAACTTTTTTGTAGCAGTATAATTCGAAACCATAGAATCAATACTTCCACCACTAACTCCCCAGTATAGTTTAGGAACGCCTAGTCTTTTTATATCTTTATCGTTTGTAATATCAGGTTGTCCAATTATTCCAACTTTAAAACCTAATTTTTCTAAAATTCTTCCAACAACAGCTACACCCATAAAAGGACTATCTATATAAGCATCTCCAGTTATAAGGATAACATCACATTGATCCCATCCAAGGGTATCCATTTCTGCTTTTGTTGTTGGTAAAAATTTATCGTGTTTTTTAATGTTCATTTTTTTATTCATAGTATTTCATTATATCAAATAGTCAATAAAAAAGGGACAAGTTGTAATAAACTTGTCCCTTTTTTTATAAATATTTAAATTATTAAACTGATTTGTCTTGTTTTCTAACTCTAATACTTAGTTCTTTTAATGCATCAGCATCAACTTCACTTGGAGCAGAAGCCAATAAACATTGAGCTTTTTGAGTTTTAGGGAATGCAATTACATCTCTAATAGATGATGTACCTGCTAATAACATAATAAGTCTGTCAAAACCTAATGCAAATCCACCATGTGGAGGCGCACCAAATTCTAAAGCATCAAGTAAGAAACCAAATTTATCGTTTGCTTCTTCATCACTTATTTCCATAAGTTCAAATACTTTTTTCTGAATATCAGATTTATGAATTCTTATAGATCCACCACCTAGTTCTGTACCATTTAATACAATATCATAAGCTATTGATTCGATCTCTTCAAGGTCATCAACATTGTTTAGATCTACCTTATCAAGGTTTGGCATTGTAAATGGATGGTGAAGTGCTTTTGTTCTTCCATCTTCTGTTTCAAACATAGGGAAATCAACAACCCATAGGAATTCATATACATCTTCTTTTATTAGATCCATTTGAGAAGCTAATTCAAGTCTTAATCTTCCCATATAATCCCATACAAGTTTTTTCTCACCAGCACCAAAGAATATAACATCTCCAACTTCTAATTCACATCTACTTACTAACTCTTCTAATTTTTCTGGTGTATCTTCGAAGAATTTATTAAGTGGACCTTTTAGACCATCTTCTTTCATTTGGAAATATCCAAGACCAGATGCTCCAAATTTTCTTACATAATCTTCAAAACCTTTCATTTGTCTTTTAGAGAAAATATTATCTCCATTTGGAACTTTTAGTGCTTTGATTCTGTTTTTCTTTTTATCTTTTGCAATATTTGAGAATATATCAAGAGTACAAGCTTCAAATATATCAGATACTTCTACCATTTTCATATCAAATCTTAAATCTGGTTTATCAGATCCATAACCTTCCATTGCATCGTTGTATGTCATTCTTTTAAATGTTTTAGGGATATCTTTTCCAGCAGCTTTAAACATATCATAGATAAGTTCTTCTGCAACTGCTATTACATCTTCTTGATTACAAAAACTCATCTCAACATCTATTTGAGTAAATTCAGGTTGTCTATCTGCTCTTAAATCTTCATCTCTGAAACATTTAGCGATTTGGTAATATTTATCAAATCCAGATACCATTAAAAGTTGTTTAAATAGTTGTGGAGATTGAGGTAGTGCATAAAATTCACCTGCATGAACTCTACTTGGAACTAGATAATCTCTTGCACCTTCTGGAGTTGATTTTGTAAGAATTGGAGTTTCAACATCTAAAAATCCTAGTCTATCAAGAGTATTTCTAGCAGCAATACCTACTTTTGATCTTAGTTGGAATATATTTGCTGATTTTTTAGATCTTAATTCTAAAAATCTATTTTTAAGCTTAATCTCTTCATTTACTTTTGGATCATTTAAGTCAAATGGCATAGGTTTAGATCTATTTTCAATAATTAGTGAATCTAAAACTATCTCAATTTTACCTGTAATTAGTTTTGGATTTTCTAATCCTTCACCTCTTGCTCTTACAGTTCCACTAGCAATTAATACAAATTCATCTCTTACACCATTTGCTACTTCCCATGCTTCTTTGTTATCTTGTGGATCACAAACTAATTGAACTATACCACCTTTATCTCTTAAATCGATAAATATAAGACCACCATGATCTCTTCTACTATTTACCCATCCAGCTACTTTAACTACTTCACCAATATTTTTTTCTGTTACATCTGTACAATAATGTGTTCTCAATATCTTGCCTTTTGTTGTATTTATATTCGCGATTATATCTAATATTTACTTTATTATGATTAAAGTGATATTTTTTAAATTTACAATATATGTTTATTTTAATAAAATTTAGTTAAAGTATAATATAAGATTTATTTATAAAAGGAAAAGTATGAAATTATTATTTATATTGTTATTTAGTATTAGTGTTTATGGTATGCAATTAAGTGAAATAGCCCAAGAAGGAAAAGAACTTTATATGGAAGCAAATTGTCAAAAATGTCATGGAATAGATAGTAAGTATGATCCTAAAAAAAATAAAGTAAAAGATTATAAATCTTTAAAAAAGTGGGTATCATCTTGTATGGTTTATTTTGAACATTCATGGTTCCCTGAAGAACAAAATGCAGTTTTAGTTTATCTTAATGAGATAAAATATAATGTAAATTTAGAAGAAAAAGAGTAAAGATTTAGTAATCTTTTTTCTTTCTCATTCTTGCAAGTTCTTTTTGAACTGAGATATTTATACTCTCATTTGGTTCAAAATCAAGAGCATAATTTTTATTATCATAATCTACGCTATTTAATATAACTTTTACAGCTTCTATTCTAGCTTTGTGTTTATCATCACTTCTTACTATATGCCAAGGAGCTGGTTTTGAGTTTGTTCTTCTTAACATCTCATATTTTTTTTCACTAAACTCATCCCATAGATCTTGAGCTTGAAGATCAACTTCACTTAATTTCCATTGTTTTAGAGGATCTTCTTTTCTTGAGTTAAATCTAGCTAATTGTTCATCTTTTGAAACAGAGAAATAAAGCTTGATTAGTATAATATCTTGTCTTACAAGATCATTTTCAAATCCAACTACATCTTCCATAAATATCTCATATTGTTCAGGTGTACAAAAACCAAATACTGGTTCTACCATGGCTCTGTTGTACCAAGACCTATCAAATAATACTATCTCACCACCTGTTGGGAAGTGTTCAATATATTTTTGGAAAAACCATTGATTTTTTTGAGTTTCAGTTGGTTTTCCAAGTGCTACAATTCTATAGTGTCTAGAGTTCATATATCTAGTGATTCTTCTTATTGCACCACCTTTACCACTTGCATCTCTACCTTCAAAAAGTATAATCATTTTCTTTTTTGTTTTATCAAGATATTTTTGTAGTTTTATAAGTTCTACTTGGTATTGTCTCATTTGTTCATTATCAAATATTTTTTGAATACCTTTTTCAAGAGAAAATGGATCTACATCTTTATAGTTTTTTAACAACGATTTCATAAGTTTGTATTCATCTTTAATCTCATCACAATTATCTGTACTTGGAGATACTTTTTTTACACTTGATTTTTTAGTTGGTAGTTTTTTTGATGATTTGTTTTTTATAGAATCTTTGTATGCTATCATTAAATCATAGGCATCTTTTAGTGTAAGATTATCAGCTTTACTATAACCTAAAACTTTGATATATCTTTTTTTGTTTAGTTGAAACCTAGTGATATATTTTTTACCAAATGTTTTATGAGCTTCTTTAGAGATATATAAACCTGTGTGTTGTGTTTTTTCAAAATCTTTTAAATTCATATAATCTCCTTTATTATTATCGTATCTTTATTGTTGTATAATTTTCGGATTATATCTAGTTTAAGCTAAAATTAAAGTTAAAGGAAAATACTATGATAAGATTGGGGTCAAACTCTACAACAAGAGCAAAGATACTAGAGCAAAACAATATCAAGTTTGAGCAATGTGGTGGAAACTTTGATGAAGAACAGATAAAAACTACAAATCCAGATGAGTTTGTAAGAATTGCAACACTTGGTAAATTTGATGAATTATTTGCTAAATATGGCTGTGATGATATGCCATTGCTTGTAGCAGATAGTGTAGTATCATGTGAAGGTAAGCTATTAAGAAAGGCAAAAAATAAAGAAGATGCAAGAGAGATGTTAGAACTTCAAAGTTCAAATAAAACTACAATTATAACTTGTATGATATTTAAATCAAAAGATACATATATTTTTGATGTTAGTTCAACAACATATACTTTTGAAAAATTTGAAAAAGATGATATTGATAAATATATAGAGTCGGGTGAGTGTATGGGTAAAGCTGGAGCTATTATGGTAGAAGGTTTTTGTAAACCATATATAAAAAGTGTTGATGGTTATGAATCAACTGCAATGGGATTATGTGTAGAAAAGCTTAAGATGTTTTTATAATCTAGCTTCTATTTTAAAGTTTATTATATCTTTTTTATATCCTAGTACAACAATAACATCATCTTGATCAATTTTATGGTTTATCCCTCTTGAAGAGAAGATAAACTCGTGAGATATCTCTTTATCTTGAATACCTAAAAATATTAGATTATGTTTTTGGAAAAGTTCAATATTGTTAAACATTTTTCCATTTAATATTGAATTTTTATTTATTAAAATCTCTTGAATATCAAGATCACTATTTTTATACAAAATATTATCTAAAATTTTAACAGCCATTGGTTTATGTATTTGTCTGAATATTTTTAATCCTGCAGTTTCATAAGGATTAATAGTAGTATTTGCACCTGCAAGTTTTAGTTTTTTGGCTTCATTATTATCGTTGCAATATGATATTATTTGAAGGTTTTTATTTAAATTTCTAGCACTTAAAGATACAAATAGATTTTTATTAAAATCATTATGCATACAAAAAAGTGTTTTTACTTTATCTTTTATACCTAAACTTATAAGCTCTTCATCATCATAACATTCAAAATCATAAACATAAGGTGTATGGTTATCAGCTTTTACAAATTTCATACAAGAGATATTTGGTTCAATTATTATAAACTCTTTATTATCTTGTTTTAATCTAAGAGCTAAATCTGCTGCTAGTTTACTGTAACCAAATAATATTATCATGACTGAATCCTATGTGATTGAATATATGTTTTAAATTCATTAATTGTTTTTTCATATCCAATTACAATTAAAAAATCTTTTTCATTTAAAATAGTTTCATTTTTTACTGGATTGAAAATAAAATTATCTTTATTTTTATAATGAATTACACCTATAAAGTTTATATTAAAATTATCAAACTCAATAGTATCTAAACTTTTATTTATAAAATCAGAATTCTCATATATTTCAATCTCACTCATAATAGCACCTTTATAATCAACAAGTATATCATCGATTGCTTCATAAGCTACAGGAGCATTTAAATAACCAAGAGCAACAAGTGAAGCAGTATTATTTAGTTCTATTAAACTAGAAGCTCCTGCTATTAGAAGTTTTTTCTTTACTTTTGATCTATTTGATCTACAAATTATTGGTATATTTTGATTTATACTTCTAATTGAAAGGATAATAGATAAATTTACAGTGTCATTGCTAGTTAATACAATAACCTTTGATATATTTTTATTTATACCTATTTTTTTAAGTAAACTTATATTTGTAGCATCACCTTTTATTATATTTAGTTTTGCATTTTGGTGTTGTTGTATTATTTCATTGTTATTTTCTAAAATTAAAAAGTTGTAGTTGTTATCTTTTAGATTATCTATTAAAACTTGGGCTGTTTTTCCATAACCACATACTAGGATATATTTTTTTAGTTTTTTAATATTTGAAAGTGTATTTGATTGTTTTATACTATCTAGTTTTTCTCCTATTGAACTTGTAACAATAGAAGTGAAAAATGCAATTACAGTATATCCAGCTAAAATAAGTATAATAGTAGCAGCACGTCCAGCATCACTAACAGGTGTTATATCTCCATATCCTATAGTAGAAACTGTAATAAAAGACCAATAAATCGCATCTATAAATGTATCTATCTTATCATTTAGACCATTTCCTTCGTATATATAAATAATTGTTGCAGAGAAGAATATAACAAGTAAGTATAGTAGTAATAAAAGTGTAAGCTCTAGTTTTTTTTCTACAAATACCCTTGTAAATATATTTAAAGAACTTGAGTATTTTAAAACTTTAAATAATCTAAAAAGTAAAAATATTCTAAGTATTCTAAGTGGTCTATATGATGGAAGTATTGCTAATAAGTCTATTATTGAATTTAATGAAAATATATATTCAAATTTCTTTTTTGTGATAATTTTAAGGCTATCAAATATGTTGTATTTGATATTTAAAAATTGTGATTCTTCATAGTCATGAATAATTTGTTTGTGAGAATCAAAGCTAATAGTTAATCTTCCTAGCCATTCTAAAATAAATACTCCAACAGCAAAATATTCAAAATAGTTTATATAATATGGAAGATCATGTTTTACTTCATAAATTAGTATTCCAACTGTACTAATTACCAAAAAGATCATAGATAGATCAAATATTTTTTTATGTTTAGAGGAGTTATTAATAAGTATATTGTATAAAAACTTTCTAAAACTACTATGTAGTTTTGAAGCTTCTATTTTATATGCAATATTGATTATTAGATTATTCATTTGTAATTAATAATTCAATCTCTTTTTTTAGTAAGTCTATATCAATATCTAAGCTAGTTGATTGTTTTAATGCTACATCTATCATATTTTTATCTAAAGGTTTTATAATATTAAATATAGTATTTACTAATTTTAATGTTTTATTAACCTGTTTACACTCTCCATTTAATGCATTTATAAAGTTTTGATTAAAATTCCAATGTTCAAGAATTAATATACTAACTTCTGTAGATGTACAGTTATAATATTTTCTTTCTACTTTATGGATATATTGTGGATCTTTTTTTAGTTCTTCTAAAAATTGATCTGTTTTATTTTCTATAGTTAGTTCTTTAGAGATAATAAATTTACCTAAATCTTGTAAAATTAGAGGAAGATATATTTTTTTAAGAAGTTCTGGATTCTCTTTTCTAAGCCAAGAGCTTATAAATTTTAATTTTAAAGCTAAAAATTCTTTAAATTGAACTTGATCAAGTCCATAAGCATCAACATTTGTTGATAAACTATCTTCAATACTATTTGATAATACCATTGATATTGTAAAATCTATACCCATTAAATATATTAAATTTTCTACAGATTCTACTTCATTTCTAAAACCAAACATTGCTGAATTTATTGTTTTTAATAAATTTGTAATAATAATTGGATCTGTACTTAATATATCTATTAACTCTTCTACTTGCTTATTTGATTTTGTAGAAAAGCTTAATGTATCCAATATAGTTTTAGATAAAGGAGCTAGATTTTCTATTTGTGTTAATATTGTTTGCATATTTTCATCCCATTGCGTATGTAGAATCATATCATTTAGTTCATTAAAAAATGTTTTAAATTGTAATTTTTCTTCATTGTTTATATTTTTATCAAACTCTAAATATATAAATATATCTTCAGAATTTTTATTTATGATATCGATATAAAGGTTGTCTTTTATTAATGATTCTTTCTTCATAAAAACAATACTTAATTTATCAATCTCTTTTGCAGATATGATTTTAATATTATTTGAGTTTATAAATCTTCCAGTAGCAGATATAATTTTAAATCTTGATGATACTTTTGATTCATCTAAATATGAAATAAAACCACCTTTAATTTTATAGTTGTCAAATTTTAGATTATTTAATATAAAATCTAAAAAGTCATATAAGGTTGTTTTACATGAAAGAAAGTTTCTAAATATTTCTGTGTTCAAATTAATTTCCTTATATTAAAAGTATATAGTATTATAAGTTTAAATTACATTACTGCTCTTTGTATAATTAAAAATTTATTGATTTTGTGTCATTTCGTAAACCCAATTATACAAATCATACATATCTTGGTATATTTTAAATGCCTTGTCTAATATATTGATACTATAAAAGTCGTCATCTATACTATACTCTATATATGCATACATTGCACCATATAATGATAAATCAATATATTGATCATCTTTATATTCACTTAAAACTTTTGGGATGTTTTTATACTTTTTAGTAGGTAGTTTATAACCCTTTTTTACAAGTGTATTTAAAATATTTTGTAGTTGTATTCTTTTTGTTTCATCTTTTAAATACTCTCTATAATGTTTTAAAAGTGGTGGCTTAAAATTTCTAATTCCTGTAGAAATAAAATAACTATCTTTAGTATAATGCATATAAAAAGATGAGCTTTGCATACGGTGATTATTTCCACCATAAAAGATTATTCCTATTTTATCTTTCATTGGCAGTTTATTTTTACTAAATCTTACATCACGATATATTTTGAATAAACTTTTACCAACTTTTGCTTGGAAGTTTATATTAGCATCTAGTATTTGTAAAGTCTCTCCCATATCTTCTACGAAGTTTTCATTTACTTTTCTTATATGCTTTTCCCAAATATATCTATTTTGTTCAAACCAAATTTTATTGTTGTTTTGTTCTAAATCTTTTAAAAAAGATATACCAGTTTTACTAAAACCATCAAATACCATCTTTTATCCTTATTTTTTGACATAATTTTATTTTATTTTTTATACATATATCTAATACTATTATATTGTCTTGAATATATCTATTATAAGATAATAGATTTTTTAGTAGTATATTATTTTTAAAATACAGATTATTATTTTTATAACTTAGATTACTTAAATTTTTATCGTTAATTATTTGTTTTTGTAGAAATAATCTTGTAGATTCAAACTCTATTTTTAATATATTTTTATAATAATTAATTTTGTTTGAATGATTTAAATCTAAACTAATATTTGCAACACTTACTAATAAAATAGAAGATATAACAATAGTAAATAGTAGTTCTATTAGTATTATTGATTTTTTATTTATGTTCATTAAATATTATATCTTCATTTGAGATAGTTTTATTTTGTAAAAAATTATCATATGCAATATTTAGTTTATCGTAATGTATATTTTTGTTTGTACTTATGATGAGGTTTGAAAAGCTGTAGATTATAATAGATATAATAACTAAGCTTAACAAAACTTCAATAAGTGTAAAACTATTTTTTCCCAAGAGCTAGTGCTTTTTGATATGCTACTTCTATAGCTTCTATCATTGCATATCTTACATTATGTTTTTCTAATACACTATATCCAGCAGCTGTAGTTCCACCTGGACTCATAACGCCATCTTTTATTGATGATGCATTTTGTTGTTCTAAAAGTGAAGCAAATCCATCAAATAAACCTGCACTTAATTGTTTTGCATCTTCTCTTTTTAGTCCAGCATTTACTGCACCATCTTCTAATCCTTCTGCAACTAAAGCTAAAAATGCAGGACCACTTCCAGCAAGTCCTGTAGCTATATCTAACTCTTTTTGAGTATTTAACCAAAGTGTTTTACCAATAGCATTAAATATCTCAATAGCACTCTCTTTTAGAGTTTCATCACCTGTAATTGTTGTCATCGATTTTAAGTTTGAAGCTGCTAAATTTGGCATAGTTCTTATATATGCTTTTGAATTTATAGATTGTTTAAGAGATTCTATAGTAGTTCCTGCTAATACAGAGTATAAAGAGTTTGCTTCACCACTTAAAGATAGTTCTGGTAGTGAATAAGGTTTTACACATAAAATTATATTTTTATTTGTTATATCTTGATTTGGTGTTAAAGTTGATATAGTAATATTTGGAATCTCTTTTTTTAATTGTTCTAAAGTTGATATATTTCTTCCAAGTACTTCTATTTCATATTTAGAGATTAAGCCTTTTATTAAAGCTTTTGCCATATTTCCATTTCCAATAAATGTTAATTTCATATTTTACCTTTTTTATTAATAATATTATTCTAACATAAAAATCAAAAAAATAATATTATTGAATAATTTATAAACAGTTTATAATAATTCTATTTTGATATTATGCTATACTTTTATTAGATTATTACAAAGGTTTATAATGGCAGATACTACAAAATCATTAGATGATTTAATAAGAGGAAATCAAAAATTTAAAGATGTGCATTTTCCAAAACTTGAAGAGAAATATGGAAAACTTGTAGAATATGGTCAAAATCCACAAATTTTATTTATAGGATGTTCTGATTCTAGAGTTGTACCTGATTTAATAGTAAATTCAAAACCTGGGGATATGTTTATTTTACGAAATATTGGTAACTTTGTACCACCATATTCAAATGATAATGACTTCCATGGTAGTTCATCTGCAATAGAATATGCAGTTAGTGTACTAGGAGTTAAAGATATAATTGTATGTGGACATTCATATTGTGGGGCTATATCTTCACTTTATAAAGATCTAAGCAATGAACCAGAACTTCAACATGTAAGAAAATGGCTAAGTCTTGGACAAAAAGCAAAAGAGTATGCATCTTTAGCACTTGGATCAAATGCTACAAAAGAAAATTTACAAAAAATAACTGAAAAAATATCTATAAAACATCAGTTAGAAAATCTTTTAACTTATCCAGCTGTTTTAAGAAAAGTAAATAGTGGTGAGTTGGATATTCATGGGTGGCATTATAAAATTGAAGATGGAAGTATCGAAGTTTATGATGGTGAACTTTGTGCTTTTAAACCATTAAATTAAAAAAGAAAAGATTAATCTCTTCTTTTTTTACCTTTACCTTCATCATCAAGTTTTATAAATATCTCTAAATCTTTTTTCATTTTTTCATCTAAACTATTCCATATTTTTATTTTATTTTCATATCTTTTGAAATCTTCAGTTTTACTTTTTTTTATATCTCGTATTAGATAATGGTATCTAACCATATTTTTTGTATAGCTACTTAAAAAAGGCCAGTTTTTTATTATTTGATAGCTTCTTTCTTCATGATCTGTAAAGCTATATTCACCAAAAACTATATCTTCTTCATCTTTTTTATATGCACTAAAAGGTTTACCAATATCATGAAAAATTGCAGTTGCTATCATTTTGTATTGTTTTGCTTTTATTGTACAATATAAGACTCTTATAGTATGTACTAAAACACCATGCTGATGCCATTTGTTTTGTATAAAAAATAGACTATTTAAAAAAGGTTTTGATAGTATTTTATTACTTACTTTATCCATATATTACAGTTGTATCTATTTTATTTAAGAAGTTTTGTACGCTTTGATCATCTTTTGAGATATTTGATTTTATATAGTTTAAATCAAGATTATTTTTATATTCTTGTAATCTATCTTTTGTAATATTTGTCCAAGTGTTAAATAAAGAGTGATTTAAATATTCATTTAATCTATTTATAGCTTTAAATGTTTTTAGGTAATTTTTATGAGATTTATCTAAAATTAGTTGTGAATGTTCATTTGTAAATACTATATAATCATCATCTAAATCTATTTCATAATTATCAATTTTATATTGCAGTTTTGAGGCTAAATAATCATTTGAATCTTTTAGTGTGTCTAGTATTAGTTTAGCTTCATTAACATAAGATTGTCTTTTTTCTTTGTTCCAAAAAAGTGGAGCAGGGGCTAGGTTTGTTATCCTGTCTGCTAGTTTTACCATCTGCACATAATATGGTTGTTGGGCTAGTCTATTTAAACTATCTTTCATTTGTTCTTGTTTAGTTCCTAGTGTTTCATCTTTTGTAAGAGCTTCAACTCCAGCTATAACAGAATCTATATTTTCAAGTTCTAAAGTATCTTTTGAAACTATTGTAGATGTATCTTCATTTACATCATGTAACAATGCACATGCAATAGCAATATTTGCTTCATCATAAGATATTTTAGAAATATTTAAAGAGTGTATAATCTCATTTGCAACACTACATATATGAAAAGAGTATGGTAAATTTTCTGGAGTTTTTTGATCTTTATGTGCTTTTAGTGCAAAAGCTAGTGCATCTTTGTATACTTTTGTACAATATAATTCTTTATTGTAGCTGTTTTGCATTGCTTGTTCCTATATGCTTATTTTAATAATTATAATATATAGTTGCATAAATATAGTTAAATATGACTATAGATATGAATAATGAGGTTAAAATGGATAAAGAATCAAAAGATAAAAAATCTTTTAGAGAACAAGTAAAAAATATAAGTGAACAAAATAGTTTAATACCTACAAAAGTGTATTAAACTTTATTTCATTGTAAAATACTCTTTTTCAATAAGTGCTATATTTTTTATCATAGCAAGTATTAGTTTTGCTATTTTATCTTGATCTTGTTTTGCTATATTATCTAAAACTATTTTTTTGTCATCTTTTTTTAATATAATTACTTTAGAATCTATAACCTTTATATGTTTTATATTTTTCTTATGTAGTATATATCTTTTATTATTTTTCATATCTACTAATCTTAGATGGCTGTATTTTTGGTCTTTTATATCTAAAGGTGAAGCTATTACTGGTAGGATAAAACTATATACAACCCCATAGTTGTATTTTTGTAAAATTTTATTTAGAGTCTCTTTTTTCTTAAATAAATTTAGATACTTCATAAGCATAAACTGGTACCCATACACATCTATATTTTTTATTTGTTTTACTTGTTTATATGGTCTTTTGTTTAACTCATCAAATAATTTTATAGCAAATCGTGTATCTTTTATATATGCTGTTTTTTTGTATTGTTTTTTAATAAGTACTGCAAGTTCTTGAATACTAAGAGTAGATAGATCTTTTTGTTTTAGTTTATTATATTGTTCTTGTTTTAGTTTTTCTTGTTTATTTTTGCATGTTTTTTTAATATCATTTATAAACTCTTTTTCTTGTATCTTCTAATTCTTGTTCTAAAGGTGTATTTGTCTTTTTGGGATATAGTGTATTGAAAGTAAAACTAATAGCAGTAAATACCAATATAAAAAAGCAAAACCTATAAAACTAATAGGATTTAGGCCTAAAAATCTTTGTGCAAGGGTTGTAACTACTCCTGATATAAGTATTCTTACAAAGTTATTGTTCATTTAATAAATCTTCCATATCTACTAGATAATTTAAAAGTATAAGTTTAGGTTTTACACCATCTATTTCAAATACTTTATTATCTTGTGGTTTATAGTTTGATATATTATAGTTTATTTGTTCTTTTAGTTCCATAATCTTTTCATAGCTTAATATATCATATAGTTTTGGCAACTCCTCAAAAATCTTTAAAAATCTATTTGCATTGTCTATACTTACATCTTTTAGAGCTACACTTTTCATTAGCTCATCAAGGGCATATAAAAAAGATTCACTATTAAATGGATAGTATTTTTTTAGTTCATTTACAACATCTATCATAGAAGATATATAAGCTTCATCATCTTCTAATACTATAGAACTAAATGTATTCATAAGATAAAATATAAGCTCATCATCAGTAATTATATCATGACCATTAACAGCTTTTATATCTTCTAAAAATGTACCTAAAAACCACTCAATTGATTCTACTTCTTCACCTTGAGCTTTTTGTATCATATGAAGTGAATTTATAAGTAGTCCAAATCTTTTTGCTAGATGAGTTGCTATTTTATTATGCTCATAGTTTGATTTATCATAAAAACCGATAAAGTGACTAAGCACCTGCTCAAAATAATCAGCTATAAACTTCATAGGCTCACTATAAATTGTTTTAAAAAAGTAGCCTTCAAATTGTAGTGCAGGGTCTTCTTTATTGTATGGATAATATTTTGCTTGTATATTTTTTTTGAAATTTGTTGCTTGATGATATATATTTTTTGAATAGTTTATATATAGTGGTAGTTCTAGTGTAGCTCGTTGTTTTTGAATATTACTAATCTCATCTATGTCAAATATCTCCATAGCACCTTCAAACTGTTCTCTTGCACTTGTATTATCTTCAAGTTTTACAACATCATCAAGATAGCTATAAAAACTATGTAAATTCTTAGAGCTTAAAGTGCTTAGATATGTAAGTATCAATGATGTAGGAGTAAGAGAAGCAAATTCATTAAACTCTTGATTTGTAAGAGTTACCATACCTTTAATATCATTGTTTGATATATCTACATCATCAAATTGTTCATTTTTTATTTTAAGCCAATTTGGTACAAATCTATTGTCATCTGGTAGATTTCCCCTTTTTAGTAAGTCTTTAAATCTATTTAATATTTTCATCTTTTTCCTTATTTATAATATTTTATCAATTTATTCATATAAGTATCATCTTTTTTTACAACTTTTTTAAACTTTTCAAAGTTAAATTCTAAGTGATATTTATATATTAGTTCAAACATAAGTTCTATTCTAGTATTTGATCTTCTTTTGTTTTTATATATCTTTATAGCAATATTTGTAATATTATATTTTCTATGTAGATTTATTATGTTTTTTTGAAATAACTTATCTTGAAGTATATATTTTACTGTATGATTAATATAAAGCATATATATTTTTTCTAAAGTTTGTTGGCTATTGCCTAAACTTGCACCTAAATTTACAAGTTTTTTAATAATATTTATATTTATATTATTTTCCATAGCTTCAAAATATTTAAGTAGTAAAGTTGGTTCTTGGTTTATATTATGTCCTAGTTTTATCATCTGTTTTACAGAACTTATAAGTTTATCATTATGTTTTGTAGAGTGTATTACATCAGAATAGATATTATTTTTGATACCTTTTTTTAAAAAGAAATCACTATTATCTTTGAAAATTTCAATTTTTTTATTTAAAAACTTATCTATTTTAGTCATATCTTCATTTTGCTTATACCAAGATGCTTTTGGTAAAGAAAAAAGATATTTTATAATCTCTTGTCTATTTTTAGTTTTATTTGCTACGATCATACTATATGATAACAATGTTTTATAACTTCCCCAAGGTAATGAACTATTATATAATTTATATGGGTTTGCTCCATTTTGAATTAAAAATTTTACAGTTTTTAGATTACTATAATATATTGCAATTTGTAAAGGATCTATTTTATATTGTTTATCTTTTAAAGGTGTATCAAGTTTTAGCTTTTTTTGAAGTAATGCTTTTATAACTTTTGTTTGACCATATCTTGAAGCTAAGTGTAAATAGTTAGCAAATTGCCAATCTTTTTTTGTCTTAAATATATAATATTCATAAATATATGGCTTACCCTCAAAGATTTTAGAATCTACCCATTGATTTATATCTACAAAATCTATTGCTTTTAGTGCTATATCTTCTTGTTTTAAAATTACAGCATAAGTAAAAGCATTGTTTCCTGCTATATCTTGTCCTTTTAGGCTAGCTCCTTTTTTTATAAGGTATCTAGCCATATCAAAGTATTTATTTCGAAGTGCTGTTAAAAGTGGTGTTTCACCTCTATTATTTATAAAGTTTATATTTGCACCATTTTTGATAAGTAGTTTTGCTATATCTAAGTTATCATTTTGTATTGCAGTTGTCAAAAGACTAGTTCGTACATCACTAGTTGGGTATATTAAAAAATAGTATCTATTTAGATTTGTAAAATATGGTAATAAAAATTTAACTATATTAATATATCCAGCTCTTACAGCTTCAAACATTACATCATATCCATAATTTGTATATACAAATTTACCACCATATTTTACAAGATATTTTAAAAGTTCTAAATTATTATTTTAAACAGCATAGTATAAGATATTTTTACCACTTTTACTTGTAGCATTAATATTTGCTCCATTTTTAAGTAATAGTTTTACTATATTACTATGATTTTATATCCTGCATTTAGTAAGGCTTGATCTGGTATTTTTGAAGTCTTTGATAAATACTCTTTTACTTTTTGTGTATCTGCAATATATGAGTATTTTTCTATATTAAAACTATCATTTGCAAGGGTAACTAAAAAAAGGCTTATAATTAATAGTAACTTTTTTATCATCTATTTACTTTTTTTTCATAAATTATTTGCATGATTTTCCCAAATATTGCACCCTTACTTATATATAATAATGCAAGTCCATAAAGCTCTAAATGAAAATATACAAGTATAGCAAACCCAGGAATTCCTGAAAATATATATAACATCATACTACCAAAAGCCCATTTTGCTTCAGTGGTTGATATTTTTATAAGTGGCATAATAAAAAGAATAAGTACAGGTGCTATTGCCATAGCAGTTTTTCCAAGTAATAAAATAGTTACTATTAATATAGTAAATAAAAATAAAAACTTTATGAAGTTTATTTTAAATTTTTCTTTATTTGCTAAATATACACCAAATAATATAGGGGATAAAAACTCTAACATTAAAAATACAAATCCTACATTTGTATTGGTTATAGCATTTATAATTACTATTGCAATAGTAAGTGGGATAAAAGATGAACTAATAATTGCCCATAATATATACCAGTATTTAGGTTCAAAGTATTTTTTCATGGGTTTAGTTTATCATATCTAGTATAAAAAGCCAAAAGTATAGTTTTATTATTTCATATATAAAACACCAAATGCCATAAAACGATACTTACTATAAAAATCATTTTTAGAATTTATTTTTAATGTTTTTTGACAAGATTTTTTTATTATATCAGCTAATGTTGCACTTTTTGCAAATAGATTCATCTTCATAGTTCCTTTTGTTGTTATGATACCTTGGATACTACCTTTTAAATAGGCATAAGCAACTGGATCTGATTTTAGATTTGATATTTGATTGATACATTCATTTTTTATTCTATTATCTAAATTCTCTGCATTTAGTAATGATGTAATTATACTTATTAATAATAAATTTTTTAACATAGATTATTCCTTTATTTAATACTTTCACAATTTTTATCATCATAAAATATTTCAACTACATAGCAATTTACTACTATATCGCTACTAATTTTTAGTTTAAACTTTATATTCTCTTTTTTTACACTAAACACTTCAAGAGATGGAATACCATGCCAAGTTTCAAGATAAACCCTATCAAAGACAAAGCCATTGGTTTTAAAGTTTTCTATGTAGTTTTTATAACTTTGTTCATCTTCAAAGCTTATTTCTTTATGGTATTTGAAAGTTTTATTCATAAAAAGATTGTTTAAAAACTTTGCAAGATTTTTACTATACTTATCAAAAGAGTTTTTATCATCACTATCAAATTTATTGTAATGCTCTTTTTCTATAAGTGTAAATCCACCACCATTAAATCCTAGGTTTGTTAAGTATATAGATTCTTTGTCTTTTTTCAATTCTATATTTTCTTTTGGATTATACTTTAAGCTAGATAATGAACTTGGACTATGAAGACGACTTGTTTTATCATTGTGTTTACTATATGTTATATTTGTTGAGTATATATTGTTTTCATCATATGATAAACTTATCACTAAATTTGAGCTTTTATCTATAACTTTTGAGATAAAACTATTTTTTATTGGCTCAATTTTTATATCAAATATTCTTGAGTATTCTTCATCTTCTTTGAAATATAGTGTATATGATTTTAAGATGTTATTTTTATCATTTGCTATTATTGTTATTTGTTCACATTGCATCTGTTTAGAGCAATCTTTATCATCATAATAGTATAAGTCATAAGATATATTGTGTATATAGTTAATCTCATCTAAAATATCATGTGGTTTTTTGTAATGATAATTTTCACTTCCATCATAGATAAAATCAAAATTATCCATAAGTTTATTATCAAGTTTTAATGACTCAAACTCAAAATAACATTTATAGTAAGTATAAAAACCTTGAAAGATATGAATAGTTAGATATTTTTCTTCATCATCTTTTATATATACTAGTTCTATTTGACTATTTAGTTCATTTATAGTTTTTATTTTTACAGATGTAAGATCATTTAGTTTATCACTATATAAACCTTTACTTACTAATTTACTATCTTTTAAATACTCATCTAAAATCATTTTTTTCATTATTGTATTCTCATAGTATATTTTGCATATTTAGTTATACTACTATATTCAAATATATTTGTAAATATATCTTTAAACATATGTGTAATATTATATCCATTGCTTAAGTTTTTTATCATCATATCTGTAAGTTTTTGGTCTGTTTGAGTTAATACATTTTGTGGTATATCTGTATATACAGCTTGTTGAATTAGTCTGATATATTCTCCAAATTTTTTTGAATTTTTATTAGATAAGTATCCTCTTAATATAATTTTATTTTTATATAACTCTATATAAAGATCTTTTTTTGATTTTAATTTTATATTTGAATTAAATATAAAATTACTTTTTATAGACTTTTCTTTTATAAGTGTATTATTTGATAACTTTATAAGTTTAGTAGATATTAAATCGATGTTAAATTTATCATTTGAAGCATATATACTTGAGATAAAAAATATTATTAGTATAACTTTTTTCATTTTTTTAATACCTTATTTATATCCCACTTATAGATACATCCATTACTACATAGAGCAAATAAATAATGATCTTCTATAAACATACTAGATATTTTTCCTTTTAGGTTTTTGTATTGGTGTATTAGTTTCTTGTTTTTTATATCATAGATATATATTGAGTTTTTATGATTTATCTCATCATTGAAAAATAGATAATCTTCATATATATCCATAGCATAAATTTCTGTAAATTTTGCACTTTTGTAATTCTTTTTGAAAAGTTTACTATAGTATTCTTTTGTAGGGAAAAATGTTTTAACTCTTTTGTATGTTTTTGTTTTTGTATCATATATCATCACACCATCTAAACCCATAGAGATATAAAGCCATCTATTTTTATAAGCTTTCATATTTATAAATGTATCTGCAGTTATATATCCATACTCTTTATTAAATCCAATAGTGCTAATTTGTTTCAAAAATTTAAATGTTTTAAGATCATAGATATTTATAAATCCTCTCCAGTTTCCTATATAGATTTTGTCTTTGTGTACATATACTATTCTATTTCTACTACCATCAAAATAATCGTGTATTTTAGTAATATTTTTTGGATAGTGTTGTCGTATATTTATACGATTTAATATTTTATCATCTTTAAATATATATACATCATCTCCATACCCATAAGCAAATATATAATTCTTATACTTTGAAAAATGGATAATATCATTTGTACTACAAATATACTCTTTGTATTCATAATTATAATGACAAGTTGGTTTTGTTATTTTATATGAAGATACTTTTTTTAAGCTATGTTTATCATAAAAGATTATATCTTTTTTTGTTCCTATGTAGATATATCTATTACTCACACTTATTGTGAATGGTTTATTATATATTTTAATAAATGCGTTATCATATAGATCAATAAATTGTTTAGGTATATTTAGTTTTTTTGATTTGATAAATTTTAAATTTTTATCATATATCTCTATATGGTGGGTATCTTTTTTACTATTGTGGGTTAGGGTATAGATATATTTATTATCATGTGTCATATTCCATACACTACTATTTTGTAGTTTGACTGTGGAACTATTTAGCACAACTAATGATATAAATAAAAATAAAATAATTTTTAACATAAAAAGCCTTTTATATTTTCAAAATGATTTTGGATATCTTTAAATCCATGATCTCCACCATCTTCAAGTATAATATTTGTTTCATCATATTTATCTAAAGAATCTTTATAATTTAATACTTCATCACCTTTTTGAAGAAGAACCATAAATTTATTTTTATCTATTGTAGTTGTGTTATAGTTATGTAACATTTGTAGATGTTCTTCATTCCAATCATAAGTGCTATTGTCATAAAAGTTTATAGCAACCCCTAGGGATTTTTGAAGAGTATTAGTTGGGATTACTGCTGGGTTTATTAAAACTACTTTTTTCACTTTTATATTTTGTGATAGATACGTAGCATAATATCCACCAAGAGATGAACCAATAAGGTATATATCCTCATCATAAGACTCTATAAGTTCCTCTAAAGTTGAAATAGCAAGGTTTGGCACATAAGATAATGATGGTGCAATAAAATTTTGTTTTATAGATCTAAAATAGTTTCTAAATAGTTTTGCTTTATTTGCTTGACCACTACTTCCAAATCCATGAATATAAATAATCATTTTAAACTCTTCTTTGACTTGTTATACAATCGTCTTCAATACAATATGCACTAAGCTCTCTTATTATCTCATCTTTTACATAGCAACCTGTATCGATATTTAAATAGTGTAATGAAGTATCTATTTTATCAACTATAGTATGTCCATATATATTAAATATTTTAGATTGAGGGTAGGGTGGTGTTCTATTCCATAGAGCATATTCTTTAAATGTTTCAATTCCATCAGTATTATTATGATGATGCCATACATTTGCACAACTTGCATGGGATACTACTATTTTTTTACCATCTTTTTTATGTTTTTTTATTTTAATATAAAGTGGTAAAGTTTTCATCCATGATATGTCATCTTTAAATTGCTCAAAAGCTTTATTGTTTTCTACACAAACTATTTTGCCATCATGTTTATCAATTTTTATTAATCCATATGATAATAAAGTTTGTTTACCACCATTGTTTATCCACATATTTATAAAATTGTTGTATGCACTAGATGGATAAGAGTTTATAAAACTAGTACCATAGTGTATCATCATCTCTTCATGATTTCCCATACAACATAGATGATTATTTTGCCGAACAAACTCTACTACTTTGTTAGATTTTGCTCCACGATCTATTAGATCACCTACAAATATAAGCTTGTGATCTTTTTGAAATTTTGATACTAATTTTATAAGTGTGTCATATTCTCCATGAACATCACCAATTATATATGTTTTCATTTTTTATTACTTCTTTTTAACATAATAATTATTATATCAAAAAAATAAGCATTATGTTAAGTTTAAATATCAAAATAAAAGATTATTCATTTATAATAATCTTTGAAAATTCTGGCATTTTAATATTATTAATTTGTGGAAATGAAAAATCATCAATAATAATCTTTTTTTCCTTTTTTCTTACAATATAATCATCCAATTTATCTGATATTTGAATATAGCTATCTTCAATAGATATATTTTTTTCTAAATTTGATTCAAGTTTTTTTTCTATTTTTATGTATGATGTATCTAAATCAATAGTATTATCTAAAGTTGACTTCTCATTTAATTCCTTAGAGATACTATTTAAAGCATTTAATCTACTATCATAGTCATCTTCATCAAATTCTTTATTTAAATCAGTAAGTTTAGTGTTTATTTCAATTGCTTTTATCATAGTAAATTTTTCTTTTTGAGTTTTACTAGTATCATCATATAATAAATTTAATCTATTAAATGTTTTTTGTTCTAAATCATCTGAAATTTTAGTTGAGTTATCTGTATAAATAAAATTTTTATCTTTAAAATTTTTGTTTATTGATTCAATAGTAAGATTAGTAGATTTTGTATTTGATGACGAAAGATCATTAAATTTATTTTTTAGTGGATCATTATTAAGTATAGTTGTTGTTATAGATGAAATATAATCACTTTTTATTGTACTATTTGAGTCTTTTACATATTGACTTAATCTATTGCCTAATACTTGTTCATAAAGTTTTTTTACTTTAGGATTTTGTTCTTTAATATCATCAGATATTTTTGATATGTCAGTAGGATTTAAATTTTTAACTTTTGAACTTTGATTTAAGTCAATATTTAAATATATTTGTGAATAAATATTTACTGTATTCTCATCAATATCTTTTGTATCTTTTGCTATTTGTTTAATGTCCTTTGAAATTGTAGATATATTTTTATCTAAGTTATTATTTACTACATCTGATATTACTTGTATATTTGTTTTTGTTAATGTAATATTATCTTTTAATATCTCGTTAAAACTCTCATCTAACTTAATACTTAATGATTCTAGTTTATTTATATCAAATGTATCTACATCTTCTTTTTGTATATGATTTGATAATTGTTGTAGTGTTTCATTAGATGATATAGCTTGATTTATTTCAGTTTGTGTTTGAGTATTTATAGCTTTGGTTTTTATTAATGCTTGTTTTATTGTTTTATTCAATAATTTAGAACTTTTATCAATTTTACTTATTATATCAGGATCTAAAGTTGATATATTATTACTTATTCTTGTTAAATTTAAATCTAAAATATCAACACTTGTACTATTTATATTTGCTATTACATTATTATTTGAAGTAGTAAATTTAACTTCTTTAGCAAGTGATTTTATTATCTCTTGTTTATTTTGACTAGGTATTGTTGTTATTATTTGTGCAATTAATGTCCCTGCTTTACTTGCTATTTCATTATTTTTTGGATTTGTTTTTGATAGATCAAATTTTTCTGGTAAACCTAAAGATTTTACTATATTTTTGTTTGCTTCTTCTAATGTTATATTTTCATCATTAACCATACTTGTTATTACTGTAGTTGCAGGAGTTATATATATTGTAGTAGTATTTTTATCAGGATTGTTTTTTCCTATTGCACTCATATCAAAACTTTCTTTATCATTTGAGTTAATAATTCCATCAACTCCAGAATCTTTTCCTCCATTTACTTTTATAATATATTGACTAGGTAAATTTAAAATATCTACTTTATAATCACCTAATTTTCCATCTTCTCTTGAAGTAATAGTGCTACCTAAATATTTTCCATTCATATCATATACTGAAACATTTGCATCATATATAGGTCCATCAACAACTGTACCTGTTATAGAAGTAGTTTTATTTGTTTTGTTTGTTGTAGAATTATAAGATTCATCTGATCCACTACTTCCACATGATGTAAATAATAAACTACTCACAAAAATTAAACTTACGATTTTTATTATATTCTTCATTATTTACTCCTAGTAATCTTTCTCATCATAACACCAAACTAAATATCCTTCATTTGGATAAATATAATTAAATGTCTTAATATTATCTATATCTTTATTTGGTATATATATTGACCATTCATCTGCTTGAAGTTTAAGTACCGCACCTAATGTTAATCTATCTTCACACTTAATATCTGATACATCAAATCCATTTGTTGTTCCATGTAAACTATAGCCTTTAGGATATGTATTATTTTGTTTTATAGTTTTATTTATTATTGAATCTGTATCATATATTTTTACTATTGTTTGTGTCTTTGCATTTACAAATAGTCCTTCATATTGTGTTGTTTCTTTTAATATATTCCAACCTTTTTGTAAAATTTGTTTATTTATATCCTCATCTATAGAATAACCTTCCCAAGTTTTTGTTTGTATATTTGTACTCCAAACTATATTTATATTACTATTTAAATCTTTTGTTAATATATTTCCCGCAATTAATGAAGTACCTTTATTAATAGAGTAATCGTAAATATTAGAATAATAAGGATCCGTTTGTAACTCTAATTCTTTTTTATCACTAATACCATCATTATCACTATCAGTATCTAAATAATCAGCAATTCCATCATGGTCAGTATCGTTAGTTCCTTCATCTATATCGCTAATACCGTCATTATCACTATCAGTATCTAAATAATCAGCAATTCCATCATGGTCAGTATCGTTAGTTCCTTCATCTATATCACTAATACCATCATTATCATTATCTTTGATCTCTTCTTGTTTAACTATAGTATCCTCTTGGAATGTCTTGTCTTGAGCTACAAAAGATAAATATTGTGATGGTCTTTCGTATGTTAAATCTATTGATAAACTTTCAAATGAGTTTCTTTGAGTATCTGAAGATACTTTTATATTTAAATTTTTAATCTCATCAAAGTTATTATTTAACTCAAGATAAAATTCATCATTAGAATCAATTTTAACTTTTTCTTTTCCGATAAAAATATAATCTGCTTTCTTATTGATATTAGTATTATAAACTTTACCTTTTATAACAAATTTTGGTAAATATTTTATATTTTTAAGTTCAGAATAATTTACAATATTTTGAGTATGGGATTCTATTTTTATAGTTACATTTTTCCCATATAGATTAATATCATCTGGAACTTCAAATGTTATTTTATTATCAATTGCTTTTCCATTGAATAGTTCTATTTTAGTATTTCCATAAACTAATGTAGCTGTAATTTGTTCAATACCTATATTTGTACCTAATTTTTCAAATCCATCTATAATATTTATACTATATTCATTTTGAGCTCGTATATATTTTAAACCATTAAATTTAGGAGATTTAGTTATTAAGTTATTAATGGTAGTGTTGGAATAAGCATTATCATCTATTTTAAGATTAGTAAATATAAATTGATCAGTATAACCAATATTATCTCCTCCATTTACTAATATTGTATATCCATCTTTTGGTTTATTTGTTGCAGGTATAAAACAAACTTTTTTAAAATTTTCTACACCGTTATATTTTCTAAAATAACCATTATTTGTACTCCACCAATAATATTCATTTACATTTTTAGATGTTGATATATTAGAATTTACACTTAATACTATACTATTATCTATTCCACATTTATCTTTATTTGCAGTAGATTGTGTAACAGCTTTAATATCAATACCTTTTTGGTTATTTTCAAAATATTTTGGCTCATATTCATAGCCAATATTTTTAGAGAATATTTTTGAAATATCAATGCTAGTTGGTGCTTGAAATTTAGCTTCTGCATGCTTATATTTTCCATCAAAGATTTGTTTCATATTTTTTAATATAACCATAGCTTCAAAAACACTTAATGGATCGTTTGGTAATAATCTTGGATTATTTATATTGCTTCTATTCCCATTTATTATATTATTTTTTACTGCAGTATTAAAATATTTTATAGCCCATGGTGCAACATTATTTAGATCTGTAAATTCTGATAATGCAGTTTTATCATCAATAATATCTAGATCGAAACCCTGTATTATAATAGCTATAAATTCTTGTCTTGTTATTTTATCTAGTGGTCTAAATAATTTATTTTCTTTTGTTATTGGTGTATTATTATCATTATCTCCAATATAGTAGCTAAGTTTTAATAATGAATTATAATAATCAGCTTTATTATCCACGTCTGCAAAACTCATATAGTAATTATCCATATTATAATTTTTAAAATTACTTGAGGTATGAGATAAAAATTTTTCAACCATAATTACTGCTTCTGCTCTTGATACAGAACTATTTATATTTCTATCATCTAATATTGTTTTAATAAGTGGACTATAATATTTAAAATCATTTTTAAATTTTTCTATTTCTATACTATCATTTAAAGTTTTTTTATATGTAAATTTTTGAATACCACTATCAATAACTTTCCCTTGATCATTTGCTACAAAAAATAAAGCTTCATAATCACCATCATCAAGATGTGAAATACTAAAGTCCCATTCTTGAGTAACTTTAGGAAGCGTATTTGGATAGTCACCATCTTTTACAGATTTTCTTTCATAAGATCTTAGATAGTTTTGATTATCATTATGTCCAGCAACATATATTTTTACAGAAGTAACAGTAATATTTGCACCTTGAGCATTAGCTTCTATTGTTGCTTGGAATCTATTATTTTGAATCTTAATATCTTTAGTAATAGTAATAGTTGGTTCTTTTGTATTATTTCTAACTATTATATTACTAGATGTTGAAGTTGACGATCTATTAGTATGATCATTTGTTACAACTTTTACATTATATGTTCCACTATTTTTATATATATGTGTTTTTGTAATAGATTGTTTATCTCCAGATAATTCTACAATTTCTTGTTCATTATCGCCCCAGTCTATTGTTGCATTTTTTAAATTTTTATTTTTATCTTCAAAATCAAATCTTAATCTAAATGTATATTGATTTATAGCAGTTTCTATAGTGATTTTTGATGTTGGGTTATATTGTATTTGTGAGCTTTTAAGAACTTTAAAAGAAGAACTATTTGAGTAACTTCCAATTAAAGTATTATTTTCAAATATTCCAACTCTAAATGATCTATTACCTATACTATTTATTTTACTTGAAGCTATACAAGTAGTATTTTCATTACACTTCATAAGTAGGTGTCCACCAGGATCTGTTTGATTAAGCCAAGATCCATTTTGATTATCAAAATTTATATAAACATTTTGAGTATTATTTAATGGTTTATTTAATTCTGCAGCAAAAGTAAAAGTATCTCCACTAAAACCTTCAGTTTTATCTACATAGGTAGATATTATTTTTGGTATATCTATAGTTGTATTTATTACACTTATCGTTTTTGATATAGAATCAGTTTTATTTGTATGATCATAAACTTTTGCAGTTATTGTAAATGTACCACTTCTGGAATAATTATGAATATATGTATGAGAATGATTAGATGCACTTTTTACACTTTCAGATAATTGTGTACCGTCTCCCCAATTAATTTCAATAGTTCTAAGATTACTATTTTTATCTTGCATAGTTAAAGTTAAATTATATACAGAATTTTGATTTATAGAGCTATTTCCAGATACACTTAATATTGGAGCATATTGTATTTGTGTTGGTTCAACTACATTATAGTATCCAATTTTATTACTTTGAATAATATTATCTTTCTTTATATAAATTGTATATTTTCTATTTGTTCCAACACTATTAATAATTGTACTATATGTACATCTTGAACCACTACAATTCATACTATGTTCACTTGCACCATCTATTAAAATTGTTGCAGAATAAGCACTTGATATTGATTTATTTAAAGATGCACTAAATACTACATTGTCACCCGCTGTGATTTTATTACTTGTTGTAGGTAATACAGAATTAATTATTGGTGCATTTGAAGTAACTGTTACAGTTTTTTGAACACTATTTGTTTTATTTGTATGATCATAAACAGTAGCTCTCCAAGTAAATGAGCCAGATCTGTTATATGTGTGGTAAATAGTACGAGTAGTACTTCCACCACTTAAATCAACAACACTGTTTGTACTTCCATCTCCCCAATTAACTTGAACATTTTTTAGATTGCTATTTTTATCTTTTAATGATAATCTAATAGAATAACTATTACCCTGTGTGGTTGAACTACTTGCACTACTTGAAATAGTAGGAGCATATTGAGTTTCTGGTTTAGGGTTTACTGTATATGTACCGTTTTTCCAATCTGTTTTTCTTATAGCATTTTTAAAAATAGCAATACGATATTTTCTATTACCTGTACTATTAATTGTTGCATAATAATAGTAAGATGCTCCACTACCATTCATTTTTCTTGAAGATAAATATCCCCCTCCACCATCACCAATTTCTAATCTTAATTCATATCCATCAGGCAGATTATCTGTAAGGTTTGCATAAAATTTGAAATTATCTCCTGCATACCCTGGATTTGGTGTAACACCAATCCCTCCCCAAACACTACTTATAAAAAGAAATAGAAATATGATTATTTTATTTATATTATTTGTTTTCATTACTTATCTCCTTTATATGTAGCAAGAGTCCATCCAATTGCTTTATGGCCATCTACTTCACCATACCATTTATTATTTTTATCTTTATGGAATATAGCTTTTCTTCCATATGCCATACTATTATTATAAACATAATTTTGTTCAAATAAATAAACTTCACATAGTGTTTCATCATTATTACAAGATGTATATTTAGCAATTGCTACATGTCCTATACTATTATTATTTTGATCAAAAGATATAACAGAACCGTTTACAGGATGTTGCATTGCTTCATTATTTTTATAATAACTAAGAATTATCTCTTTATTATTATATAATAGTTTATAAGATTTAGAATTATTTACAATATTTTGTGCGACATATTGACCACTTCCATTGGATGTTATAGGCATATTAAAAATACCTTTGTAAAATCTTTTTACTAAGTCAGTACATTGATATTCACCTTTCATATCATTTGTACCTTCATAGGCATTTATTGTTAAGTAAGTAGAAAAAATATTACCTAAGCCAGTTTTTTGTTTCCATTTTGGAGTTAATATTTCATATGTATTAGGTAGCGTTACAATATTTTCACTAATTCCATCAAATTGAAATGGATATTTTTTTCTTTTTTTACATTTTTGAATAGTTTTATTATTTGCATCTATAGATTTTACTATCATTACTGAAACTTCGTCTCTTGTAATATAATCATTTGGAGCAAATTTCATAAATCCTAGGTGTAAAGTATCTTTTTTACCTTGAGATATGCAATGTGAATTTAAATAATCAGAGTAACTGTCCCAATCTCCATCAAGTTTTTTATATCTAATATTTTCTTTTTTGTAAGTTAACATATTTGTTAATACCTTAGCAATATATTTTCTTGTTGCAGGTTTTTCTAAAATTTTGCTTGAGTATTTACTAACTGTATTATAGTCAATATCTATATTTAAACGATGTAAAAATTCTACATATTTAGAAAATGTAATATTATTAATATCACGTATATTATCTAAAGTAGTTCTGAAATTTTTATTAAATAATGCTCTTGTAGACATACCTAAAAATTCACCTATAGATACATTATTTTTTGGTTTAAATTTACCATTATCATCTTTATATCCATTTATAATACCAAGGTTTGCTAATCTATCAATATATTTTTTAGCCCAATAATTATCATCTATATCAGGAAAAGTAATATCTAAAGGTAAAGATACCTCTTTTTTATAATTTTTTACAGGAATACTTGTGATTTCTCTATAACTAAATGCTTTATATGCCGCATCGTTTAATCTATTTGTTTTCTTTAATTTTGTATGTAATGCTTCAATTACCTCTTTTTCTTGAATACCTGTATAATCTTCAAATTTTTGAATCATATCATCATACCAGGCAATTACAAGATGTTTTGAAGTATCAATTTTACCATTAATAATATATCCTTTATTATCTATAGGTATTTTATATATATTTTGTTTATCTAATGATTTAGGTAATGTATAAAAAGAAACATTCTCATTTTTATTTGTAATTGTATTTCTATGATATAGTGCAATTCTTATATCTCTTTGCCTTTTGAAATTTGATATAGTATTTTCTTCATCTATAGTAAAACAAAATAGATATTTTCCTGTTTTTTTATCAAATTCAAACCATTTATTATCTATTCCATTATTAGATGAACTTCCTATAAATGGAATCATAATATCCTTTGCATTATAAACATTTGTTTTGTAACCTTGTGATACTGGAGCCATCACAAATAATTTATGTCTATCTTTGAATACTGTAGCTCTTTGTAGGTATCCAATTGCATTATTAACTGACATTTGGGCATATATTGTAAATATCCCTGGAGTAAGATGTGTGATTCCTTTATTTTTTTTATAGTTATCCCAATATGTTTTTTTAGAACCACCATCTGCATAATCTTTTTTGAATATTTCAGATATATTATCTTTGTAGCTAATATACCAAAATTCTTTACTATCTGGATAGTCTAAATATTCAAAAGGATCTTCAATATTTCTAATATGGTCATTAATACCATATTTATCATATTCATATACTTTCGCATAAGACTTAGCAATTTTGTTATAATTAGGAGTAGTATCTGGGATATATATATTTTGTCCTGATACTTGAGAACCTGGATTTGATAATTGTTTTACACTATATCTATATTGAATATCACTATTTGATAAATAAGAGTCATGGCTGTTTGAAACGCCAGTAATACTAGATATAAAAGGTTCATCCTCATTATTTTTAAATATGTTAAAACTAAAATGCATAGCCTGATTCTTATAATAATTAGCAGATCTTATTTTTTTAATAAAATTTTCACCATCATCATCATAGTTTCCAACAAGCATCTCATAACTATAAGTTACTCCACTTACTACAAGGGAAGCATCTCTATTATTAATATTATAAGGTAAAAAGAAATCTTTTGATATATTATTTTGAGAATCATATTCTTTTGGAGAGTTAGCATATAAAAAATAACTTTCATAAGTGTAATCTCCATCACTATATCTATCTAAAGTATTTTTACCATTTGGGTAGTATAAAAATGAATATTTCAGAGCATTTAAAGCAAAAGGTTTAATAACCTCACCATTTTCTTGTATTTTAAATGGTATTTCTCTTGGAGCGGTAGCAAAATCATAGGCATATTTACCACCAGTATTGGCTAATTTTGATAGATCTATTATCATTTTAGCCCAACCACCACCAGGTACAGCATAAAGTGCCATTTTTTCACCAAATTCATAAACAGAAAGTCTTAAATCTTCCATAGATTTTAATACCTGTGATTCTGCAAATTTATATATAACTTTGCCATTAACTTTTGTAATGCTATCTTTTATATTTTTTAATCCATTTAGTAAGCCTTGACTTAATACTAATTGATTTGTAGATTTATTTAACCATTTTGTAAAAGTAGCCGTACTATTTGCAACTATTATATATTTAATAAATGACATTATCTTTTTTGCTTCTTTTTTTGATTTTTTAGGTAAAAAATGTTCATAAGGAGTTGTTTTACCCAATTTACTTTCTGACATTAATGAGAAAGATTTAGCAACATCATATAATGAGATACTATCAAATTTATTTTTATCAAGCTTTGCAGTACCATATATAATATTTAACATAGTATTAAATGATAATGGTGAGCTTAAATCTTTTGGGAAATATATCTTTTTATCATCAACTACTTTTTTAAGTAATTTATTTAAAACTATAGAAAATGCTATAGATTTTATTCTTGTTGTACCTACAAATTTATCTTCTTTGTTAAACGCGCTACTTATATCTTTGAAGTTTCTAAATTGTAATAATCTTGCAAGAGTTGCTTCAATTGGTTTTTTATCATATTTATTTGGAGGTATTTTAGTTGGAAATACTTTTTTGATATTTTTTAATGCAGTGTCTGTTGTATTTAATATAGACTTTACTTGGGCTAATTTATCAATTAGTATTTTATTAGTAGGATCATCTTTATTTATATTTACAAATGTTTCAATTACTGTTACTATAGTATCAATAGGAACAATAATATCAGATGTTGTACCTATTATTTTAGATACTTTTTTATTTATATCATTTATTCCATCTAAAGATGAATTATATATTAGTTTTCCTTTTTCACTACTATCAAGAACTGTTGATGCAACAATACTAAGCATTGTTACATAGTTCATTAAAGCAGGTTTTGAAAATCTGTCAAATTCTGTAAAAAGTATATATTCTTTGTTTGTACTATTATAAGAAAGTTCATTTAAATTAATAGTAGATGATGTAAATTGACCCTTTTTCATATCCCATTTTTTCATGGCATTTTTAGCATCAAAAAATTTTTCTTGTCTTTTTATCATAACAGGTTTTAGTAGTAAATCACTAATTGTTGAATTCTCATAGTTAGTTTTACTCATAATACCATAATTTAAACTTCTTGAAGTATTGATTTTTAGATTACTTTTACTATTATCTAAACTAATTTCCATAGATTGATCTGCACTTATATTTTGCATAATTATTATACTAAATAATAATATTATCTTTTTATAAATTGAATTATTCATTATAATACAACTCCCTCTTTTAATTACACTAATAATAACATACTAACGTTACATTTTATATGACATTTTATATGATTTTAAAAAATAATTTTAAAATGACTTCCATTTTTATTTGAGAATATATATTTCCCTTTTAGCTTATCTTTTATTAATATTTTTACTACTTCAAGACCAAAGCTATTTGTAGTTTTATTTATATCAAATCCAACACCATCATCTTCTATTATTAAAATATATTTATTATTTTGACTAGATAACTTAATATTTATAATCCCTTTAACATTTTCAAAGGCATATTTAAATGAGTTTGTAACTAATTCATTTAATACAATTCCTATATATAATGATTGTTCAACATTTAGTGAATCTTCAATATCTTGAATTATTGTTATCTCTTGACTATTTATAGCTTTTATTTTAGATAATAAATCATTGATATATTCTTTTGTGTTTATGTATTTTAAATCATTATTAGAATATAACATCTCATGAGTTTTACTCATAGACTGTATAGTTAATTCTATTTCATTTAAAGAATTATTTATATCTATATTTGAGTATTTTGCTAATTTTAGTCTATACATAGATATTATCAATTGCATATTATTTTTTACTCTGTGGTGTAACTCTTTTGTTAATATCTCATTTGTATTTAATTGAGTTTTTAATTGTTCTGTTGTATTTAGTTTATTAGCAAGAGCTACTGAAAATATTATTGCTTCAAGTAATAGTGTTACTTCATAAAAATATTTATATTCATATAATATACTATTATAACCTAGTACAAATAAAGCAAAATTAATAGTACCTATAGTATAAAATCCCCAACCAATTACAATATACTTTGCATTATTTTCTTTTTTATATAAAGTGTATAAAGCAATTAAAAATACTGATACTATGATATAAACAGAAAAGTTAACAACATAATCAATAGGATAGTACCCAAATAAAGTACTTAAAAAAATACAAAATATTATTAAATAATTTAATCTAAAAAGATTATAGATTGTTTTATATTTTTCTAGTTTTAAAAATTTATTAAAAAATAACATAACAAAAAGATTAATAAATAGTAAATAATATAATGCAAAGAATATATCGTATTGGTATAAAGTTTTTGATAATATATATCTATTCATATCAGTATATGATAGATGATTAAGTGCTGTGAAAAATATCATTACAGTATAATATAAGTAGATTGAATCTTTTGTAAATAAGTATATAAAAGCATTATATATTATTAAGATAAATAATGCTCCAAATACACTTGCTAAAATAACTTGATGAATTAACTCTTCTTCATAATATACATCTTTATCCATAATATTTAAAGAGAAAAAAATAGGTGAAGATTTAGATTGTAATTTTATATAAAAATCTATTTTTTCATTTTTTTGTAAATTTATTTCAAAGAAAAAATTTAAAGTTTTCTTATCATAGTTATTTTCATGTAAAGTACCTTTTGTTTTAACCGTATATTTATTATCTTTTTTTAATGTATACAAAGAAATGGTATCTATAAATTGATTTTTAATAACAAGGTATTTTGATATATCTTTTGAAGAGTTATTAATTAAAGAAAATTTTAACCATATATTATGATCAATATAGCTTAAATTTAAAAAATCTTTATTAATTTTTTTAAAACTATTATTTGGTAGTTGTCTTATATATTTAAAATCTTTATTTTTTGTATCTATATAAATTTTTGTATTTTTTAATATGGAGATATCTCTTATATCTTTATTTATTATAGTAATATTTGAATATAAATAGCTATTAAAAAATATAGTTACTAAAAGTATTAATTTAATCATAATTCATTATAAGTAATTCATACTTGAGATTTTATTAATTATAAATAAGTTATTATTTGGTATGAAACTAAAAATATTAATAATAGAAGATGACTCAATTATTGCACTACAAATAAAACATATTATTGAAAAATTAGATTGTATTTGTATATCTACTGTAAAAACTGCACTAGAAGCATTTGAAATAGCCAATACTTATCAAATAGATTTTGTTATTTCAGATATCCATATAGATGGAAGTTTAGATGGGATAGATGCATGTAAAGTATTACAAACTAAATATAATGTAGATGTATTATTTTTAACAGCATTCAATGATATAAAAACTTTACAAAAAGCATCTGATATATATTTTGTAGGTTATATATTAAAACCTTTTAGGCAAGATGAATTAGAAACAATTATAAATATTGAAAAATGTAAAAATATTAATAAATCTATTTTTGAAATAAACAAAGAATATTCATACGATTCTATAAATAAAATATTAAAATTTAAAGATCAGATAATTAAGCTTACTAAAAAAGAAATTCTTTTTTTAGATATATTATTAAAGAACAAAAATAACATTGTATCTTATCATGATATAGAATCTTATGTATGGGATTTAGAGTATGTAGACGAAAATACTAGACGACAATTACTTTATAGGTTTACTACAAAAGTTAAAACTTTTCCATTAAAACTTATAAAGGGAGTTGGTTATAAAATAAATATATAACAATAATATTTATTTAATTTTATATGAAAATGGTATATATAGAATTTTATTAATACTTCCTTAACACTATTACACTATTATTTCATTATAAAACTATATAAGGAAAATATATGAATTGGAAAGTACGGGCAGAAAAAAAGTTTGAACATCTATCAGACTTTATATTTGATAATAAAATAAAAGTTATAATTTTTGTTTTAGCTATTGTTATAGCATTAGCTTCTCAGATGAGGTTTTTAACAGTTGATACATCAACAGAGGGTTTTTTACATAAAAGTGATCCTTTAAGAATAGAATACGATAAATTTAGAGATCAGTTTGGACGAGATGAAAAGATACTTTTAGCAATACAAAGTAAAAATATTTTTGATCCTAAGTTTTTAAATAAGTTAGAAAAACTACATAAAGATCTAAGAGATAACCTTCCGTATATAGATGATGTAAATTCACTAATAAATGCAAGAAATACAAGAGGTACAAATGATAGTTTAATAGTAGATGATCTATTTGAAGAGATACCTACAAATAAAAAAGATCTTGATGCAAAAATTAAACTAGCAAAAAACAATCCCCTTTTTACAGATTTTATATTTGATAAAGATGGAACAATTACAACAATACTAATAGATACGGCTACATATTCAACTTTAGATAAAGATGGAAAACCATTACCCAAAGTAAACGATAATGAGTTTAGTGAAGATGGTGATGAGTTTGCAGACAATACAAACAATAGCGTATCAAAAAAAGAAGATGAAAAAAGATTTTTAACAGATTGGGAAAACTCACAAATTGTTAAAAAAACAAATGAAATAGTAAAAAAATACCAAAGTGATGATTTTAAAATCCTAGTATCTGGAACAGCAGTTATAAATGCTGAGTTAAAAGCTTCTATGACTTCTGATATGCAAAAGTTTATAAAGTTTGTGTTACTTGTTATGGCTATATTTTTAGCTCTTATGTTTAGAAGAATAAGTGGAGTAGTTTTACCACTATTTACTGTAGTGCTTACAATTATATCTGCACTTGGACTTATGTCTATATTTGGTGCTCCAATTACAGTTGTAACTCAAATTTTACCTTCATTTTTATTAGCTGTTACAGTAGGAGCTGCTATACATCTTCTTTCGATATTCTTTAAAGAATTTAATATATTAAAAGATAAGAAAAAAGCAGTAAGGTATGCTATGGGACATAGTGCTTTAGCTATTGTTATGACTTCACTTACAACAGCTGCAGGGTTATGGAGTTTTAGTTTTTCTGAACTAGCCCCTGTTGCAGATTTAGGTAAATTTGCAAGTGCTGGGGTTATACTAGGACTTTTATTTACACTTATTTTACTACCAGCACTTTTAGCGTTAATTAATATAAAACCAAAAGATGTAGTTATAAAAGATCATGAAGAAAATCATACAGATACACTTATGGATAGAGTATTAATAAAAATAGCAAATATTAGTGTAACATACCCAAAAACAATAATAGCAATAACTACTATTATCATTTTAGTATCACTTAGTATCGCTTCACAACTTAGATTTTCACATAAGCCAATAGTATGGTTTGATGTAGATCATCCAGTTAGAATGGCAACTGCAATAGTTGATGATAAATTAAAAGGTAGTGTAACTTTAGAGATTATAATTGATACTAAAAAAGAAAATGGACTATATGAACCAAAAGTATTAAATGCAATTGATAACTTCACTAAAGAGATAGTGCAACTAAAAAGTGATAAATATTTTGTGGGTAAAACATTAAGTTTAGTTGATATAATAAAAGAGACAAATAAAGCTCTAAATGAAAATAAACAAAGTGCATATATAATACCACAAGATAAAAACCTAATAGCACAAGAGCTATTATTATTTGAAAACTCAGGAAGTGATGATCTTGAAGATTTAGTAGATAGTGGATTTACAAAAGCTAGAATAACTGTAAAACTACCATATTTAGATGCTATGGATTATATGGTACTTATTAAAAAGATTAATCAATCTATCCATAAAAACTTTGATTCAATTGCAGATGTTACAGTAACTGGTATTTCAAATTTACTTGCTAGAATTATGGATGCAGCAATTACATCTAGTGCATTTTCTTATGTTTTAGCACTTACACTTATTACAATTATGATGTTGATTCTTATTGGTCATATCAAAATAGGACTTGTGTCTATGATACCAAATATCTCTCCAATCTTAGTGATGATTACTGTTATGGTTATATTTGATATGCCACTAGATATGTTTACTATGCTTATTGGTGCTATTGCTATAGGATTGGCTGTTGATGATACAGTTCACTTTATGCATAACTTTAGAAGATATGAACAACAATACAATGATGTAGATAAAGCTGTAAGGCTTACACTTCTTACTACTGGTAGAGCTATGATAGTTACTACTATAGTTTTAAGTTTTGGATTCTTTGTATTTATGGGTGCTAGTATGTCAAATATATTTAACTTTGGATTATTAACTGGTATTGCTATTATTGTTGCTGTATTAGCTGACTTCTTCTTAGTGCCTGCATTGATGAAAGTGATGATAAAAGATAAAAAAGATCTTGTGTAAACTTTAAAAGTTTACACAATTTTTATACTATCTCTCCCAAAGTAGGGCGATATCATCTATAGATATATCACTTCTTCGTGGTTTTATTTGGATAGTTTTAATCTCAAAATTATCTATTTGTAGCTCATCTTGAATTTTTTCAATTTGTTCTTCTAAATCAATTTCAAGTTGAGCTATATCTTCATTTAGATCTTCTATTAGAGATTGAGTATTTTTTACATCATTTTTCTCTTTTAAAACCCTACCACCTTTTTTTAGTGCAGATGCACCTTTACTTATAGTAGAGCTTGAAAATAGTTTTTTACCAAATAATGCTCCAAGTATAGTAACACCAATACCTATTACAGTATCTGTAGTTTTTGCACTTACATCTGCCTCTTCTTTTTGAAGTTTCATATGAAGTTTTTTTAGTTTTGTTTCAAGTCTATCATATTTTGTTTCATATTTATCTTGAAGTTTTTCTATCTCTTGCTCTTTTTTCTCTTTTATAGCATCTTCAACTTCAATTAAAAAGTCTCTATAACTTTGATTTAAAGATGATTCTAGTTTCAATCTTTTACAATAGTATAGTTCTATCCTTTTTGTATCGTATAGATGGTTACTAAGTTGTTTTTGTACCGCTTTTAGAGATTTTGCTTCACTTATAAAACGAGGTAATGTAGAATATGAAGCATTTGATATAGCTTTTGTTGATTTATTTACTAGCTCTTCATTATAAGCATCTTCAAAGTTTATATCATTCATTCTTTCATCTAATTCAACTTTATAGTAAAGATCTTCTTGTGTATCTATACCTCTTCTTTGATTATAAAATCTAAGCTTTGCATCAGCATAAATATATGCATATAACTCACTAGTAGAATTTATATTTGTATCATTGAAATACTCTTTTATACCTTCACTAAGTAAAGGTTTCATAGATGATGAACTTGTATTTTTAGATATACTTTTCTCTTCAATAATTGTTGTTTTAGTTTTCTTATCTTTCATAAGCATTTTTATATCATCTTTTGTCATAGGACCTTTTAAGTATGATAAAACCCATCTTGTATAAAATTCATCTGTTTTTTCAGTATGGACATTTTTTAAGAAAAAGTGTCTACCTTTTAGAGTTGATATTTTATCAATAAGTTCACTTTTACTAAGATCTGATTTAGATGCAATCCCATCTATTACTTTTGATATATCTTGCTTTGTTTGAAGTTTTCCTATAAACCAAGTACCAATATTTGATAATCCTTTATAATCCAAATCAACAGGATTTTGAGTAGATAATATAACTCCTGTACCAAACGCTCTTGCTTGTTTTAGAAGTAATAGCATAGGCTCTTTTGATGGAGGATTAGCTAGTGGAGGGAAAAATCCAAATATCTCATCCATATATAAAATAGATTTCAATGTTGAACTTCCTCTTTGTCTTCTCATCCATGATATATAAGCATTTAAAAGTATTGTTACAAAAAACATCCTTTGTGAATCATCTAAATGAGAGATAGAAAATATTGATATTTTTGCTTTTCCATTTTCATCATATAACATATTTTGAATATCTAAAGGCTCACCCTCAATCCAAGAACTAAAACTTACACTAGATATTACATTGTTAAATAACATTGCTAGTTTCATTCTATCTTTTAGATTATAGAAACTTTTTAGTTGAAGCATACCTATTTTTTCAAATGGAGGTGAAGCTATATGACCTATTAAACTCTCTAAACTAAGTGATACACCTTGATTCCAAAAATGGTAAAATATATTTGATAAAAGTAGATGTTCTTTAGAACTAATAGGATCAGCTTCTATTGATACTAAAGATAATAGTGAAGATACTGTAGCATTTATAAGTGAAGATAGAGTATCACTATCATCTAGTACCTCTTGTGAAGGTGCATCAAATGTATCTAAAATATTTACACTAACACCTGCAGAACTACCTGGAGTATAAATTGTTTTTTGTACATTAGCAAACTTTTTAACTCTCGAGTTATCTTGAAAAAAACTTTTTGTTCCTTCTTTCCACATTGATGCAGTATCTTGTGCCATCTGTTCTATAGTTTTATTTTTATTAGCTGCATTTATTGGATCTATCCACGGTTCAAAATCTTTTGGATCATAATCTTCAAATGCCAAACATAAATTTCCCATATCACCTTTTGGATCTATAATAATTGCAGGTATATTATCTATAGCTGCTTCTTCAATCAATCCAATACCAAGACCAGTTTTTCCAGAACCTGTCATACCTATAATAGCTGCATGTGTTGTAAGATGTTTTGATTTATATAATGTTAAATCATCATCATTTGAGTCTTTTCCTAAATAAAATAAACCCATTTTTTCATATATATCATTCACTAAATTATCCTCGTATAATCTATTTTAAGAAAAATATTTATTATTTAAACTTTTTTTGTAAAAATTTATCTAAAAAATATTATTCTGTTAAGATTGAAGTACTAACTTCAAATCT